>ENA-UOYA01001494-UOYA01001494.1-activated-sludge-metagenome-genome-assembly--contig:-NODE-1494-length-24682-cov-7.905916_pt1 | contig 24682 bp, 22 predicted proteins | sample MGYA00238163_ERZ764804 | MGnify/ENA primary metagenome ERZ764804 (study PRJEB28919, sample SAMN05720223) | activated sludge metagenome | isolation source: Anaerobic digester | place: Hong Kong... | reverse complement strand
TCCGGCGGCATGGTTGTCATGGACGAAGACAACTGCATGGTGGACGTGGCGCGCTACTTCATCGAGTTCACCCACTCGGAATCCTGCGGCAAGTGCGTTCCCTGCCGCGTGGGTCTAGATAAAGCGTTGCAGATCCTGAACAAGTTTACCCGCGGAGCGGCGACGGTCGGCGACCTTGCGACCCTCGATGAATTGAGCCGCATGGTCCGCGACACGTCACTGTGCGGTTTGGGGCAGACGGCGCCCAACCCCGTTCTCACGACCATGCGGCACTTCCGGCATGAGTTCGAGGACCACATCCGGGCGCATCGCTGCCGCGCCGGCGTGTGCGAGGACCTGGCGGTTTCGCCCTGCGAGAACTCCTGCCCGCTGCACATGAACATCCCGCGCTTCCTTCAGCTCTACAAGGAAGACAGGCTGGAGGAAGCCTTCGAGAGCGTCATTCTCGACAACCCGCTGCCCGCCTCCACGGGCCGCGTCTGCCAGCATCCCTGCGAACACCGCTGCCGCCGCGCCGGGCTCGACGAGCCAGTAAACATGCGCGACGTGCATCGCTCGATCGCCGACGCGATTTATGATTCGGGCCGTTACAGCGAAATGATCGAAAGAGTGGTGGCGCGCAAACTGGCCCCCACCGGTAAGAAGACCGCCGTAGTCGGCGCCGGCCCCACTGGCCTGACATGCGCGTTTTACCTGGCCATGCTGGGCCACGAAGTCACCCTGTACGAATCCAATCCCGAAGCGGGCGGTATGCTGCGTTACGCGCTGCCGGAATACCGGTTGCCGAAGAGCGTGCTGGAGAAGGAACTCGAACTCATCCGGCACGTCGGGGTGAGTTTCGTTTTCAACACACGAGTCGGCTTCGACATACCACTCAATGACATCGATTCGATGTACGACGCCGTGTTCCTTTCCATCGGCACCTGGAAGGAAGCCTGGGTGTACCTGCCGGGCACGGAGTTGCGCGGCGTGATGCCGGCGCTCCTGTTCCTGGAGGCCGTTTCGAAGAAGACCGAGTGCGCGCTCGGCAAGAAAGTGGTGGTGATCGGCGGCGGCAACGCGGCCATCGACTCGGCCCGCACGGCGTTGCGCATGGGCTCCGACGTGACCGTGATCTATCGCCGCGAACGCAAGGACATGCCGGCCATCGCCGAGGAGACCGAAGCCGCGGAGGCGGAAGGCGCCGAGTTCGTGTTCCTGGCGACGCCCCACCGCATCGTGGGCGACCGCCAGGGCGGCGTCCAGGCCATCGAGGTGGTGAAGACGCGCCTGGGCGAGTACGATTCCTCGGGCCGGCGCCGGCCCATCCCCACCGATGAGATCCTGCGCTTCGAGTGCGACACGGTGGTGCTGGCGGTCGGCGAAACGGTGGACCTGGATTTCGCGCGCGCCTCGGGCCTCACGCTCAAGGAGAACGGCACCATCGACGTGGACCGCTACTCGCTCGAAACCAGCCGCGCCAAGTTCTACGCCGGCGGCGACCTGATCAGCGGCGCATCCAACGTCTCCAACGCCATGGGCTATGGCAAGAAAGCCGCGCGCAACATCGATGAACGCCTGATGGGCGCGCGAAGGTTCGACCAGATTTACCGCGAGTTCGACTATGAGCAAGTCCCGCCGGCGCAGCCGAGCGCGAGCCGCCGCCATGTTTGCGGAGAACTTGTGCCGATCGAACGCGTGAAGGTCTTCGACGAAGCCGTGCTCGGGTTGACGGCCATCGAAGCCATGGAGGAATCCTGCCGCTGCCTGCGCTGCGACGTGCGCAACGGAGACCATTAGCGGCCCGCGCGGAGCGGCCGGCTCTACGGCCGCCGCGCAATGAAAGGAGCGAATTCCTTGCCCCAGAAAGTATCCATTCGAATCGACGGAGAATACGTCAGCGCGACCGACGGCCAGACCATTCTCGAAGCCGCGCGCGCCAACGGTAAGTACATCCCGGCGCTCTGCTACATGGAAGGTCTTACCCCGGTGGGCGCCTGCCGGCTCTGTATCGTCGAGGTGGCGGGCGTCGGGCGCCTCCTGCCCGCCTGCACGACGCCGGTGCAGGAAGGCATGTCGGTGAACACCAAGTCGCCGAAGCTCGAGAGCTACCGCAAGATTGCCGTCGAACTGCTGTTCGCCGAGCGCAACCACATTTGCGCCGTCTGCGTGTCCAACGGCCACTGCGAGTTGCAGTCGCTCGCCCAGAAACTCGGCGTCACCAGCGTCCGCTACCCTTACAGCTTCCCGAAGGTGGGCGTCGACATGAGCCACGAGCGCTACGTGCTCGACCACAACCGCTGCATCCTGTGCACGCGCTGCGTGCGCGCCTGCGGCGAGGTCGAGGGCGCGCACGTTTGGGACGTCCGCAACCGCGGCGTCGGCTCGCGGCTGGTCTGCGAGCTGAACCAGGAATGGGGCTCGTCGCGCAACTGCACGGCCTGCGGCAAGTGCGTGAACGTCTGCCCGACGGGAGCGATGGCCGAAAAGGGCTGGTCGGTTGAGGAAATGACCAAGCACGGAGAACCGGTCAGCCGGTTAGCCGCGCGGCGAGGAGCGGAGTTATGAGCAAGATCAAGCTGGCCACGGTGTGGCTCGACGGATGTTCGGGCTGCCACATGTCGCTGCTCGACATCGACGAGGGCATCGTCGCCGTAGCCAAGAAAGCCGACATTGTGTACGGGCCGCTGGTGGACGCGCAGGAGTTTCCGGAGAGTGTGGACGTCGCCCTGGTCGAGGGTGCCGTGTCCAGCCAGGAAGACATGAAGATGGCCCAATTGATCCGCAAACGCAGCAAGATGGTGGTAGCGTTAGGCGATTGCGCGGTCACCAGCAACGTGCCCAGCATGCGCAACTGGGTGCCGGCAAAGAAGCTGCTCGAGCGCGTCTACGTCGAAGGCGTCCAGACGAATCCGGGCGTGCCGGCTGAAGGCGTGCCGGCGCTGCTCAGGCACGCCATCCCGTTGCACGAAGCCGTCAAGATCGACTTACATATCCCAGGCTGCCCGCCGAAAGCGGACGCCATCTTTTATGTCATTAGCGAGCTGCTGGCCGGACGCAAACCCGACCTCACGAACAAGGTGAAATTTGGCTAAGAAATCATCCCCAGCCGGGCAACCAAAGGAACCATCCATGAAGAAGATCATGATCAACCACGTGACTCGCATCGAGGGTCACGCCAAGATCAGCATTCATCTCAATGGCGACGGGAAGGTCTCTTCCACTGAGCTCCACATCACGCAGGTACGCGGATTCGAGAAGTTCACCGAGGGGCGGCCTTACTACGAGATGCCGTCCATCACGGCGCGCATTTGCGGCATCTGTCCTGTCAGCCACCTGCTCGCTTCGGTGAAGGCATGCGACGCCATCATGGCGGTTCAGATCCCCGAGCCGGCCGCCATCCTGCGCGAGTTGGTGCACTGCGGGCAGTTCGTGCAGAGTCACGCGCTGAGCTTCTTCCACCTCTCGGCGCCGGACCTGTTGCTCGGCATGGACAGCGATCCGGCCAAGCGCAACGTCGTCGGCGTACTCGAGAAGCATCCCGACATGGCACGCGACGGCATCGCCCTGCGCAAGTTTGGCCAGCAGGTGATCGAACGCTTGGCGGGCGAGCGCGTACACCCTTCCTGGACCGTTCCCGGGGGTGTGAACGCGCCGCTCAGTGCGGAAACGCGCGACCTGATCCTGAGCGAGTTGCCGCTGGCCAAGTCCATCGCGCGCCGCACTCTGAAGTTCTACAAAGGCGTGGTGGACCAGTTCCAGGCAGAGATCGACAGCTTCGGCAACATGCGCTCCATGTATGCCGGATTAGTGGACGGGCACGGGCGGCTGCAACTCTACGATGGCTACGTGCGCTTCCGGGACGCGGAAGGCAAAAACGTCGCCGAGATGGAGAAGCCGCGGCTGTATCAGAACTATATCGCCGAATCCGCGCTGCCGAATTCTTACCTGAAAGCACCCTACTACAAGCCGCTGGGATTCCCCGAGGGGCTGTATCGCGTGGGGCCGCTGGCCCGTTTGAACGTGGCGGACCGTTGCGGCACACCCGAAGCGGACGCCGAATTCGAAGAGTACCATCAGAGATTCGGCAAGATGGTCGAGAGTTCCTTCCATTTCCATTACGCCCGCTTGATTGAGGCGCTGTACGCGCTGGAGCGGATGGAAATGCTCCTGGAAGATCCGGCCATCCTCGACACGCATGTGCGTGCGCATGCCGGTGTCAATTCGTTGGAGGGCGTGGGCATCGTGGAAGCCCCGCGCGGCGTCCTGATTCACCACTACAAAGTGGACGAGAAGGGCGCCATGAAGTGGGCCAACCTGATCGTCGCCACCGGCCACAACAACCTGGCGATCAACCGCTCAATCGAACAGGTGGCCAAGCGCTTCGTCAACGGCAAGAAGCTCGAAGAGGGGATGCTCAACCGCGTCTCGGCCGTAGTTCGGGCTTACGACCCGTGCTTCAGTTGTTCGACGCACGCGCTGAACCAGCCCGCGATGGAAATTAAGTTGTTCGACGTGGACGGCACGTTGGTGGACACGCTGCGACAGTAAAAGGAGGGCGGCTTTCAAGCCGCGCGGGGTTTCAACCCCGCTTCATGTCTCCGCGCTTCAGGCGAGGAACGCATCCACTTCGGCGCGGGTGGGGATGGAGGCCTGGGCTCCGGTTCGTGTCACCGAAATGGCGGCGGCGGCGTTGGCGAAGCGCAGCGCATCGGCCGGCTCGCGTCCTTCGCTCAGCGCCACGGCGAGGGCGGCGTTGAAGGTATCGCCGGCCGCTGTGGTGTCCAGGGCATTCACCGGAAACGGCTCCGCGTAGATTTCGTTCTCGCCATCCCACCACAAGCAGCCCGCGTCACCCAGTTTCACCACCACGGTTCGTGGACCAAGCCGCGCCAGATCGCGCGCGATTGCGGCGGCCTCTTCCCTGCCCACCCGCAAAGTCTTGCGGCCCAACAGGATGCAGGCCTCGCTCTCGTTCGGCGTCAGGATGTCCACTTGCGCCAGCAGTTCGCGCGACAGCGGATGCGCGGGCGCCGGATCGAGAACGGTGGCGGCGCCTTCCTCCCGCGCAACCTTAAGTGCGCGCTCCACGGTGGTCAGCGGCGTCTCGAGCTGGAACAGCACGTGGCTGGCGCCGCGAAAGGTGGGACGAAAAGCTTCCACATCGGCCGGGTGCAGTTCGTGATTGGCGCCGGGCGCGACGACGATTGAATTCTGGGCCGCGTCATCCACCCAGATCAACGCGACGCCGGTGGGCTGGCTCTTGGCGGCGTGCACGCCGCTCACATCCACACCGGCGGCGGCCAGGCTGGCCTTGAGATGGTCGGCGAACACGTCATAGCCCACGCGGCCGATCATGTGCGCGGAAGACGCCTTCCCACCGAGCCGCCCCACCGCGCAAGCCTGGTTGGCTCCCTTCCCTCCGGGGATCATCTGGAAATCGTGGCCGAGAATGGTTTCGCCGGGCGCGGGAAGATGTCCCACGCGAACCACGAAGTCCATGTTCAGGCTGCCCAGAACGACGATGCGCGCGCTCATCGGCCGAGATCGATGCCGAGTTTCTTGAGCTCCTCGGCGTAGTAGCGCTTATGCAGCAGGTCCCATTCCTCGGTGCCTTCCGCAATCTCGCGCTTCTGCGAGCGGATCTTCTGCCGCGCGGCGCGATCCACCCTATCTTCGATGGCCAGCAGATCGCTGATGTCATGCACCAGCGTCAGCCGGACCTCGTTCGGGTCCCGCTTGAACCGCACCTCGTGCGCCTTGCGCAACGCCGCAACCAATTTGTGCGAGATGTCGTTGATCTTGTCTCGCGACAGCTTCATGTTGTCGCCCGTGTCGCGGCCGGAGGCGCGGATCACTTTGCGCTGCGAAACCAGCGTGTTCTTGATGCGGCGGAACATCTCCTGGTAGCTGACACCCTCGCGGCGCATGTAGTCGCTGTATTGGCTGAGGATGTCGCGGACTTCGTCGTTGAGACGGTCCTCCACCATCAATTCGTCGGTGATGAGGTTGGTAACCAGGTCGCACACAACCTGGTGGTCGGTGATGTCGACGACCTTGGGAGTCAGCCCGGTAACAAGCTGGCGGGACAAATACGCGATGAATTCCCTGGCAAGCAGCATTCCACGGGCGCTGGTCGTAACACAATAGCGCCAAATTGAAAGTGTAGCGACCCGGAGAGAACCGTGTCAATCAACGCGCGCGGCGCACGGCGAGCTGGCCCTGCCGCGCGTAGTCGATCGCTTCCCCAAGTATGCGCGCGGCCTCCTGCGGCGCGTGGAAACCCATGGAGTTTTCCGCGTTGACGAAGTCGGTGCGGAATTGCGCTTTGCGCTGCAAGGCGAGCGCTTCGGTGAGCTTCTCGCTCCCCACTCCGGCCGCCCTGGCGGCCTTCACTTCTTCATAAAGCGCCACCAGCGCATCTTCGGCCCGTGCAAGCAACTTCGCGTTGCGGTCCTGGATCGTCTCGACGCGCAGCTTCATTTCCGAGGCCGGGAACGGATGGCAGGTGAGGCAGGCGCGCTCAATATTCAACAGAGGGCTACGCACGTGGTGATCGCTGATCTTCACGGCCCCCTGCCGCACGTAAGGCATATGGCAATCCGCGCAGGCCACGCCGCTGCGCGCGTGGATGCCCTGGCTCCACGTCTCGAACTCGGGATGCTGCGCCTTGAGTACGTCCGCTCCGGTCTCGACGTGCTTCCAGTCGCTGAACTTGGTCTCGTCGTAATAGGCTTCGATGTCGTCAATCTTCAACCCCTTCGCCCAGGGGTAAGCGACCAGCTTGGTGTCTTTCGCCAAGTAATACTCGACGTGGCACTGCCCGCACACGAAACTGCGCATCTCCTGGCGGGTGGCCATGGTGTTCGGATCGTAGTTGTCGATGCCCTGCGACTTCTTGTACGCCTTGATGCCGTTCAGGAAGCCCGGACGCGTAACGCGGATGGCCATGGTCTTCGGATCGTGGCAGTCTATGCATGCCACCGGGTGCGAAACCAGCTTCCGCGCTTCGGCGAAGGGCATCGGGCAAACCAGAGCGAATCCCTTCATGACGTCTCCGCCACCCAACTTGCGGTAGGCGGGAATGATGGAGGCATGACATTGCAGGCAGGCGCCGGTCTGCGGGCGCTGCTTGAGGCGCTCGGTCTCGTCCTGGTCCTTGAGCGAGTAGGCGTGGCCGCGCTCTTCGCGGTAGTCCAGTTCGAACGCGTAGCCGGCGAAGATGCGCCGCAGACGTGGATCGCGATCGAGCTTGGAAAACGCCTCGCTGCCTCCGTACTTGGTGCGCTGGATGTCGACAGTGCGCTTGTAGCCATCGAACTCGCGGGGAAAGTTCTTGCCCCATTCGGCCGGATCGACGGTGTCCTCGGTGAGCCGCGCCAGTTCGAGATAGCTTTGGCGCGCTTCCTGCTTGCGCTGGCCTATGTTCATGAGCAACATGGTCACCAGGAACGTGGCCACGGCCACAGCGGCGCTCAATCCAATGTATGTCCAGCGGTTTGATTTCATAGCAAGCTATCTCCTGCTTCCGTGTCCTGCGCCGGCATGGCAGTGAACACAATCCAGTTCGGCCGGCCGCGCGTGCGCCGGAGCCACGCGGATGTCGCTTGTAAGCTCTTCGTGACAGCGGATGCAATTGGCGCGCAGACGTCCGGCGTTCGCGCTGCGGATGCGGATGGGATCGGAGAACGTCTGCAGCGTGAACTTCACGGAATGATTCCAGCCATTATCCGCTTTGGTCCAGAGCTTCGACGCCAGGTGCTGGGGCATGTGACAATCGTTGCAGACGGCGCGGGTATGGTGGCTGGATTTCTGCCACGAATCCAGATACTCGCGCATGATGTGGCAGTTGGCGCAAGCGTTGGGATCGTTGCTAAAGTACGACAGTCCCTCCGCGAAATGGAAGGTGAAGAAGCCCACGCCGAACAGCACACCAGCGAGCAGACTCGGTAGCAGGCGCAGGAACTGGTTCATGTGTGGCGCGGAGCGCCCTTGCCGGGAACGCTCCGCGCCATTATATCAACCGCGCTGTTCCATTGGCACGAACTCGCGCGCGGGGTAACCGGTGTAAATCTGCCGCGGCCGGGCGATCTTCTGCTCGGGATCGGAGATCATTTCCTGCCACTGCGCCAGCCAGCCGGACATGCGCGCGATGGCGAACAGCACCGTAAACATCTCGGGATTGAATCCCATGGCCTGGTAAATGATGCCTGAGTAGAAATCCACGTTGGGATAGAGTCTGCGCTTGATGAAGTACTCGTCGTGCAGCGCAATGTCCTCAAGCTCCTTGGCGATTTCCAACTTCGGGTTCGGGCCTGTGACTTCGAACACCTCATAGGCGGCCTGCTTGATGATCGCGGCGCGCGGATCATAGTTCTTGTACACGCGGTGCCCGAAGCCCATCAGTTTGCACTTGCCCGACTTGACCTGCTCGACATAGCCCGGAATGTTCTCCCGCGTGCCGATTTCGTCGATCATGTGGAGAACTTCTTCGTTGGCGCCGCCGTGGAGCGGGCCCGACAACGCCGCTGCGGCAGCCGCCGCGCTCACGTAAGGATCGGCCTGAGAACTGCCCACCGCACGCATGACGCTGGTGCTGCAGTTCTGTTCGTGGTCGGCATGGAGGATGAACAGGATGTCCAGGGCTCGGGCGATCACCTTGTTGACCTGGAATTTGGGCTCCACCATCCGCCAGAGCATATTCATGAAATTCTCGGTGTAGCCAAGCTGGTTGTCCGGATAGATGTACGGATAGCCCTGGGTGTGCCGGAACGAAAACGCCGCAACGGTGGGAATCTTGGCGATGAGACGAATGCACTGCAGCCGCCTCGATTCGGCGTCGTGAACATGCCGGGCGTCCGGGTAGATCGTGGAAAGAGCCGCCAAAGTGCTGACGAGCATGGCCATGGGGTGGGCATCGTGACGGAAGCCCTCCATGAATTTCTTCGTGTTCTCGTGCAGCATCATGTGCGAGTTGATCTCTTTCACCCATTGGTCCAGTTGAGCCTTGTTGGGCAGTTCGCCATGGTGCAGCAGATAAGCCACCTCCAGATATGTGCACTTCTCGGCCAAGACTTCGATCGGATAGCCGCGATAGCGGAGAATCCCCTTGTCGCCATCGATGAAAGTGATCGCGCTCTGGCAGGAGGCGGTGTTCATGTAGGCCGGATCGTACGTCATCAGGCCGAAGTCATCAGGCTGGGTCTTCATCGGGCGGAAATCCATCGCCCGTACAGTATCCTTGAAGAGCGGGACCGTATAGGTGCGGTCCGTTCTGTTGTCGGTAACGGTTAGTGAGTTGTTCGGCATCGCAGTCCCTCGTTTGAGTCGGCTCCCGGCTGGTCGTACCCGCCCCATTTGGATGCGCACCAAGCCGGCTTCGAACCAAACATATTCCAAAACATTTGGTGGACGCAAGGTGGCAATGGGAACAGGCTGTCTGGAATTGTTACTCTCCAAACCATCCGTCGGCATTTGACCCTCTGCCGCCCACCTTGATATCCTGATGGCCGATATGCACGCCGCTACGCGGCCTTGGGCCGCGCGGCCTACTGGGTCAGTGCCAAAATCCTGCTCTGGAGCAAGCATGAAAGCCTTCAACAATGTGCCCGTCCCCGCGGATGGGGAACCCATTCAGTTTCAAGACGGCAGGTTCGTCATTCCCGATACGCCGATCATCCCGTTCATCGAAGGCGACGGCACAGGCCCGGATATCTGGCGGGCCTCGCAGGCGGTGTTCGACGCCGCGGTCGCCAAGGTATACGGCGGAAAGCGCCGCATCGCCTGGTACGAGATCTTCGCCGGGGAGAAAGCGTTCTCGCGATTCAACAGCTGGCTGCCGCAGGACTCGCTGGACGCCATCAAGGAGTTTCGCATCTCGATCAAAGGGCCGCTCACCACACCCGTGGGCGGCGGCATCCGCAGCCTGAACGTCTCCCTGCGCCAACTGCTCAACCTGTACGTATGCTGGAGACCGGTGCGATACTACCCCGGCGTCCCCTCGCCCATGAAACAGCCCGAAAAGCTGAACGTGGTCATCTTCCGTGAAAACACCGAGGACGTGTACGCGGGCATTGAGTGGCGCCAGGGCACCCCGGAAGCGAAGAAAGTGATCGACTGGCTCAATACCGAAATGGGCTGCCACATCCGTCCCGATTCCGGCATCGGAGTGAAACCCATGAGCGTCACCGGCTCGAAGCGCCTCATCCGGCGCGCCATTCAGTACGCCATCGCAAACCAGCGCAAGAGCGTCACCCTGGTACACAAGGGCAACATCATGAAGTTCACCGAGGGCGCCTTCCGCGATTGGGGTTACGAACTGGTGCGCGAGGAGTTTGCGGGCGCCTGCGTCATCGAGTCTGAACTCAGCGGCGCGGTTCCCGCCGGCAAGGTCCTGGTAAAGGACCGCATCGCCGATTCCATCTTCCAGCAGGTTCTGCTCCGCCCAGACGAATACGACGTGCTGGCGACTCCCAACCTCAACGGCGATTACCTGTCAGACGCCTGCGCCGCGCAAGTCGGCGGGCTGGGCATGGCTCCGGGCGCCAATATCGGCGATGAGCACGGGGTATTCGAGGCCACGCACGGCACGGCACCGAAGTATGCCGGCCAGGACGTGGTCAATCCCTCCAGCCTGATCCTCAGCGGGTCGATGATGTTCGAGTTCATGGGGTGGAAGGAAGTCAGTTCGGTGATCGAACAAGGGATCACCAGAACCCTAGCGCAGAAACGGGTTACCTACGACCTCCACCGGCTGATGGAGGGAGCGACGAAGCTGAAGACCAGCGAGTTCGCCGCCGCAATCATCGAAAACATGAGCTCCTAGCACGAGAACAGCCGGCAGCATCGCAGGCTCCGCAACTTGAAGGCAACCCGGAATGCTTTGCATACGTTTAACTTACATAGGCTAGAATAGCCCTAGGAGTTTGCCATGAGAGTGCTCGCCATCCTGATCACGTCCGCCTTCGCAGTATGCCTTGCGGCCCAGGAGCAGAAGGCTGCGCCGGCGGCTCCCGCCTCCCCCTTCGTCGTTGAGAAGGGGACGCGCATTCCCCTGAGCCTGATCAACAGCGTCAGCACGAAACACGCCGCCGAAGGCGACAGAGTGTACCTGGAATCCGCCTTCCCGATCCTGGTTAACGGACGAGTCGTCATCCCTCCGGGCAGCTACGTGGCGGGGACCGTGACCGACGTCAAGCGGCCCGGCCGTGTAAAAGGCCGGGGAGAAGTTTTCGTGCGCTTCGATTCGCTTACCTTGCCGAACGGCGTGACCCGTGATTTCCGGGCCCGCATCGGAAGCCTGGACGGGCGCACCAACGAGGAACTGGACCGCACCGAAGGCAGAGTGAAGAGCGAGGGCAACAAGAGCGGCGACGCACGCACCGTAGGTGAGGCCACTGCCGCGGGCGCGTCGGTCGGGGTAATCGCGGGCAGCGCCGCCGGGCGCGCCGGCTTGGGCGCAGGTGTGGGGGCTGCCGCCGGAGCCGCCGCTGGACTGGTTGGCGTGTTGCTTTCCCGCGGGCCGGACGCCGTGCTGGCTCAAGGGACAACCCTCGAAATGGTACTGGATCGTCCACTCACCTTCACCGAGGCCGAAATCGACTTCGGCTCCAGCGCGCCACGCCGCAGCGCTCCGCGCACTTTGGCCGAACCTCCGACCACCCAGCAGCGCCACTCCATTCCAATGCCGGGCCGCGGCGGCATAAACCGTTGGTTCTTTTGAACCAATGCGGGGGCTTACTTAGTACTCGGCTCCCAACCGGACCCAATCGAACGTACTACCGCAAAATGTGACCTCCGGCTCATTTTCATTGCATCGGTGACCCTCTAAAATTCGTATTTCAACGATGCAAAACCCCATCGTCCAGCCCGAAACCGTTCTGATGTGGGCGCAAGTCTTCGGCATAGCCGGTGTCGCCTTGGTGGTAGACTTTCTGGCACGCGACAACGAACGATTGCGGCACATCAACAGCGAACTCAAGAAAGGTGGCCGGCAGCCTGAAGCTGGGGCGGTGCCCATCAACGTTGACCCGTTGACCGGACTGCACAACCGTGCTGTGCTTGCCGAACTGCTCGAGAACGGCGTTAAGGTGACCGGCGTAGCCGCCGTCATCGATGTGGACAATTTCAAGGAGATTAACGACAACTTCGGACACATGGCCGGCGACGAGGTGCTGTTGGGTGTCGGCGGACTCATCCGTGGCTCAATCAGGGAGCAAGACTTCGCCTGCCGCTGGGGTGGCGACGAGTTCGTGATCTTCTTCAAGAATGAGTGCCAGGATGCCGCGCAAAAGCGGATGGCGCGTATCGAACACCGTCTGGCCGATTTCCATCTGCGACAGTACGGCAAGACAAGAATTTCGGTCAGTTGGGGCATAGCCGAAGCGCAGGAAGGCTCCTTGAAACAAGCAGTTGAGGACGCCGACAACAAGATGTACCAGATGAAGCGGCGCCGCAAAACGATCAGTAGCGCCTTGATGCGCTCCAGGCTTCGCGTGGTCAACGCTTAAGGGTTCTTCGACATCAGCGGTTTCTCTCCTCTGGGGCGCCTGCGGGCGCCCCCTGCGTTTATGCTCACCCCGCTATTGACTAGCTCCGGCCTGCCGGAGGGTCGCCCTGAAGGCTCATCGAGTCAATCCATGACACTGCGCCCCATGTGAAGGAGCGATGTCTCCATCTTGCGCAGTTCCTCGTCCGCGGCGGCCGGCGTCGAGTGCTGGAATATGCCGCGTTCGATCAGTTCGGCAAACAAAGCCGTCAGTTCCGGATCGCGCCACCCGTTGCGCGTTTCGGCGGCGAGTATTTCCAGGGCTTCGTGCATGTTCAGGGCCGCCTTGTATGGACGCTCCGTGGTAAGCGCATCGTAAATGTCGGCGATCTGAAGAATCCGCGCCAGCAGTGGGATGGACTCACCTCGTAGCTGGTCCGGATAGCCGGACCCATCCCAGCGTTCATGATGGTTCCGGATGATGGGCAGCACCGGAGCCAGGTTTTTCATGGGACGGCAAATGGCCTCGCCACGCACGGTATGGGAGCGCATTAGGGTCCACTCGTCTTCGTTGAGGCGGCTCTTCTTGAACAGAATGGAGTCCGGTACGCTGATTTTGCCGATGTCGTGCAGAAACCCGCCGCGATGCAATGCAAGCAATTGGGGCCGGGGGAGGCCCAATGCGTTGCCCAATTCGACGGCATAGCGTGAGAGCCTATCGCAGTGACCGGCCGTGTATGGGTCGCGCTGTTCGACGGCCTGCGCCAGTGCGAACAGAATGGTTTCGGCTTCATCGAGAGAGTCCACCGCCGCCTTATTGCGCAACATGGCGCGAATGCGGGTGCGCACCACGGTGGGATGCAGCGGGCGATTCAGAAATTCGTCGGCTCCGGAAGCCAAACCGGCGACTTCGCTTTCAATGCCCTGAACGCTGGTAAGCATTAGCACCGGCAGCAGTTGCGTTCGCCGGCTGGACTTGATGCGGCGGCACAACTCCAAGCCGCTGATTCCCGGCATCATCAGGTCCAGAATGACCAAGTCCACCCGCTCGTGCTCCAGGATGGAGATGGCATCCATGGCTTGTCCCGCTTCCAGTATGCGGTAGGGCTCCTGCTTCAACATGCCCCGCATGACTCGCCGGTTCACTTCCTGGGAATCCACAATCAGCACGGTCGGCGACCGGTCCATGTAGGCAAACATCTCAGCGGGCGTGAGAACGGCCTGCGAGTGCGATCCCGATCCGGAGGTCCATTCTTCCACTGTGTCTTCCACGGGGTCGAGCCGCGTCAGCGAGAGGTGAGACACTTCCTCCACGTGTGACTATATCGGCGAAATCTATACTAAAGTTTAGGGATTCGTCTGCCGCTTCTCGCCCAAGCGGTTACGTCGTACAGCAGCACGCCGACGAGCGCCGGGAAAGCGACCACCACCAGCTTGTTATAGAGAAACGCCCGTGCGAATTCGCCGTGCAACAGCGCCGAAAGGGCGTGCGTCATTCCACACCCTGGACAGCGCAGCCCGACCAGGTTGCGGAATAGGCAAACCGTTGGCGCATGTTCCAGCCACGGCGTAGGCACCAGGGCCAGCGCAACAAGCCCGGAGACGATGGCTGCCGTGCGCCAAAACCGCATCGTGCGCGTCACTCGGCCAGCGGCCGCCCCGCGGCATCCTTGTTGATGCTGCCCGTCAAAATCAGGATGCCCTCGACCAGACCCCAGACGGCCGAGATCAGTGTCGTGATACCGCAAGTCACAATGCCCAACACCCCGAGAACGAGTTGGGCGATTCCGATCGGATTGTAGCCGAGGTAGAACCGGTGCACGCCGAACGCGCCGACAAAAATTCCCAGCAACGCCGCAACCATTTTCGACTTAGGCGCGACGCCTGCCGCCGCCGGCTGCGCAGGCGCGGCGGCCGGCGCAAAAGCTTCCGGCGCGGGACCCGGCTCGGGAGCAGGCTGTTGGACGGGTTGCGCGGCGCCGGTTGATGCACCACAACTGGCGCAGAAAGGAACTCCGTCGGGTGTCTGGGCACCACAGTGACTGCAGAACATGTACCTTCCTCCTGTTTGAAGACGACAGCCCACAATTTACAGGAATGCAAGGCACTTAGCAAGAAAAAAGTTGCTCCAGGCGCATCTCCGGTTTACTTTGACTTACTGAAACCGGCGCTCGACAGGATGAAACCCAGCTTGGCACCGTCGGCGGGAGCCACCCATACCGGATTTACTTCGATCGCCACGTCGTTCAAGGCATCAGCTTTGAGCAACTCCGGCGGAACAGGCTCCTCCAGCCGCAGTTGGCCGGGCTTGGTGAAACGCAACTTCTTGAAGGCTTTCCCATTGATAAATAAGGAGAAAGTCACGGGTCCGGTCTGTTTGAAGGTCTCGTCCGGCAACGCGAAGTCCATGAAGAAGCTCAAGTCGTGAGGATCGGTGATCAGGAACCGGAATTCCGGCCGCTCGTAGACCCATCGCCACGGCGCCCCTTCCGGACCGTTGGGAACGTCCTTGACCAGGTAACTTGCGACGTTCGAGTCGCCCATTCGAAACATACGGCCAGCAACCGGTGAAGGTTCGTCACCGGTGAAAGACTGGCGCTGCTCGGGCATCGAGTACCACTCCGGTGCGCGGTGGCAACCCGCCGCGGCAAGCAGGCACAACAGCGTGAAACAGAGGATTGAACGCACGGATTTGTGAGTATAGCAGAGCCCAGTATTGGTTTACGCAACATTAACCTCAAGGCCAGAACCATTCTCGATCCTGGATCGTCTTTACAAATAGAACGGCCCGCTTGAGATTGCAGCAAGCGGGTGGCAGTTCTCCGGTCGGGTACCGGGATCGAGAGGGACGCAACTCCGAAGCAGGATCAACATGTCCGGCGCTGGAGGTGTGCCCAGGCTCGAACTAAGGAAGAACACAAGAGAGGGCAAACGAAATGAAACAGTTGATCACTAAAACCGCCGTCGTGGCGGCCGTCGTCGCTGCTACGGTTTTGTTCGGTATTACGGTTAAGGACTTGGCGACGTGGAAAATCTCAGGGCTGGACTCGGCGTTCCTGTTGAACGCTAGTATCGTCGGGGCGCTGCTATTCACTCTGTTCGTGCAAACCGGCTGGGCGGAAGAGCCGCCTTCGATCCTGCCGCAGTAGTCCGGCATCGCCCATCGACTATACTGGGTGTCGATGGGGAACTGGACGACACGCGCATTGATCGCGGTAGCTCTGGCATCTAGCGGAACGCTGGCCGCCGCCGGCGTTGGAACCTTTAACGACGACGGCGGCTGGTGTTGGTTTCAGGACGAACGCGCCGTGATAGACGGCAGCAGACTCCTCATCGGATCCGTGGCCAGCGGGGCCCGCGATCCCTCGCGGAAAGGTGACATCGAGGTTGTGAGCTACGACCTAGAGTCGGGCAAGCTCACGCGCTTCGAACTTCACGACAAGCTGCTGCTCACCTCCCGCGGCAAACTTGCGCAAGACGACCACAACGCGCCGGCCCTGCTGGTCCGCCCCGACGGCCGCTACCTGGCCGTCTACACCAATCATGGCCGCGACAACCGTATCCTGTACCGCATTTCCACGAACCCGCATGACGCCACGGCCTGGAATCCCGAGCAGGTCCTGGTGCCCAGCGAGGTCTCGCGCATCACCTATTCGAACCTGCATTTCCTGTCGCGTGAGAACAAAGGCGCCGGCCGTATTTACAACTTTTTTCGGGGCTACAACGCCTCGAACAAGCCTTCCTATGCCTGGTCAGACGATCTGGGCGCGAGTTGGAAGATGGGCGGCATATTCCTCGACTTCCCCGACACCGCGCCGCGGCGGCCTTACGTGAAGTACGCCTCCGACGGGCGCGACACCATTCACATGTTTTACAGCGAGAGCACGCCCTTCAGCTACGACACCAGCGTCTATCACATGTACTACCGCGACGGAATGCTGCACAAAAGCGACGGCGCGCCGATCCGCGCGCTCTCGCCGGGCTTGCGCCACCCGGGCGAAGGCACTCTCATCTACCGCGGCAACAGCCGGAACGTCGCCTGGATGTCCGATATGCACCTGGACGGCAAGGGACGCCCCTGGGTAGCGTATTCGGTCCGTAAAGGAACGTTGAAGGATCCGGAAGGCGAAGTGGGCGCCGATCATCGCTACCGTTACGCCCGCTGGACCGGCAAGCGTTGGGTGGATCACGAGATCGCTTATGCAGGCAGCCAACTCTATCGCGGCGAGGACGACTACACGGGTCTCATTGCTCTCGACCCGGAGGATCCCGACATCGTTTACATCTCGACGAACGTCCACCCGGCCTCCGGCCAGCCGCTAGTCAGCAAAGCCGATGGCAAACGCCACTGGGAGATCTTCCGCGGAGTGACGAAGAGCGACGGAGCTACCTGGACCTGGACAGCGGTCACCAAGGATTCCACCGCCGATAATATCCGGCCCGTGGTGCCCATCTGGAAGAGCAAACGTTACGCGCTACTCTGGCTGCGGGGAACACTACGCACTTACACCGATTACGACCTCGCGGTGGTAGGCTTTATCGCAAAACGTTAGGCAGCGTCGTGATGTCCACCAAGCCGCGGCAACCGTAAAGAGCGGGAAGCAGCTTCTCCGGCCGGTACTGGCGCCGCCACTCAGCCACCTTTTCGGTTCCCGCGCGATAGGCCGGCAGGTACATGCTGCCGAGCAGCGGGTGCCGGCCCCAGGCGCCGGAGAGCTTGTCGGCGCGTTCTTCCGTCACCAGGTAATCCCGTTGAAGCGCCTGGGCAACCTCCGCCTGCGGCCACCCCTCCTGCCAAGTCAGGTACGAGGCCTGGTTTTTGGCGTCGTCCTGCAGCAGCGCGAGCAGCACGCCGATCTGCAGATCCTCTTCCGGCAACTCGGACACCTCCGTCACGCCGTAAGCCATGAGGATGGCGTTGTTGGCGATACCTTCGAACAGCGCGGCGGCGCGTGTGTTCATGGTGAGGACCGAGGCCTCGAAGCCCACCTCGCCGCGCGCGTAGAGGTTCTGCAGGTACGCGAACGTGGTCACGTGGCCGGGCACGACTTCGTGGCTCACCAGTTGCGCGAACTCCGCGATCGAGATTTCGAGCGACGAGTTGATCTCGTAACTGGCCTCGTACTGTGGACTGCCGTCGGGATTGCGCTTGCGGCCGAGGTAGTTCATCGATCCGGAAAACCAGGCGTCCTTGATAGGCAGGAACTCGATGTTGGCGCGAGGCACGGCGCGCAGTTCAGCCGGTAGATACTCCGCAACGTGACGCGCGGCGAGCCGGTCGAATTGCGCGATAAACGCTTCGCCGAGCAAACGCACGCTGGCCAGGGGCGCGCGATGGTCCCGGCGCCATTCCGGCACTGATCGATACCCTGCCCTGTCGAGCAACTCGGCGACGCGCTGGCGCTTCGGGCCGGGATCGGACGGCGACGGGTCTGCGCCGATGCAGGCGCGCACGCACCGGCTGTACGGAACGGCCGGGCCCTCGCCGAGCGCTTCCTGGGCCATCTCCCACATCGTCTCGAAGCACAGCGCCAAGCCCTGCAGGTACTCCCCCCGAAGGCCGGGCGTGCTCCGCGCTACTTCGCAAAAGGCGCGGATCGTACCCGGAACGTCCACACCGTCGATGTAGGCCTTCACGGCCTCGCGATCGGCGTTGCTCGCGAGGATGCCGCCGCTCTCCCGCAACCGCGCCGCGGCCGGGTGCGTATAGGCGAGAGGCATGGCCTCGTCGGAGAACCAGCAGTCCGCAATGAACCGGCCGGTGCCGCTGGCCGACATCACGTCGCCGCCCCACAGGGTGTCGATCCCCAGGATGGCGTTCCCCACCAGTTCGTTGAACTGCGCATTCATGAGTTGTCTCCTTCGGTAACCCGGCGCTGCGCGCCGTACCAAACGTAGGCGCAGAGGCCGATGAACAAGGCGGCCGAGACGAGCTGGGCGACGGTGTCGTTGTCATAGAACGGCGTTTTGATCCAGCTTTCAGCGTACCCGGGAACCAGCCGCAAAGCCGCGCCGAACACCCCGCCCAGCGCGCCGCCAGCCATCAGACCGCTGGCGATGATCACGCCGCGCTCCCGCACTGAACTGCCGCGGGCGCCGCCCAGCTTCTCGCTACGCTTGCCGAGATAGTGCGCCAGCACGCCGCCCACCAGCGCCGGCGTGTTCAATTCGAGCGGCAGGTACATGCCCAGCGCAAAGATCAGCGAAGGCGCGCCGAGCATCTCCATGATCAGCGCTACCATGGCGCCGGCTCCAAACAGGATGTAGGCCACCGGCTGCTGTCCCATGAACCCGACGACAAGCTCTTTCATAATGGACGCCTGCGGCGCCGCCAGCACCACCCGCAGGTCGCCCGGCGCGGCTTCACCGAATTGGAAGGCCTTGGCCAGCAACACGATGGTGAGTCCCGCCGCCGTCGCCGAAACCAGCACGCCGAGGAATTTCACTTTCTGCTGTTCGGCGGGTGTCGAACCAAGCCAGTATCCGGTCTTGAAATCTGTGATTGCCTGTCCCGACACCGCCAGCGCCGTGCACACCATGCCGGCGATGGCCATCACGAAGAACATCCCGGTCGGCCCGGACATGCCGAACCGAAGGAGCACCACGCTCGAAATGATGATGGTGAGCATGGTCATGCCGGAAATCGGATTCCGCGCCGTGGTGGCGATGGCGTTGGCGGCCACCGACGTGAAGAAGAAGGAGAACAACAACGCGAGCAGCAAGCCGATGCCGATGGCAGCCCATCCGCCATGTAGCGTACCCAGGAAAACGGCCACCGCCAGCGCCGATAGGATCACCCCGAGCAGGACCGTCATCATGGACATGTCGCGGTCCGTGCGTACGGTTCCCGCAGGCTCGCCGTGACGGAATGTACGGCCGGCGATGGCGAACGCCCCCGCCACGATGCGCAGCGACTTCACGATGCCGAAGATGCCGGCGGTGGCAATGGCGCCCACGCCGATAAATCGTACGTAGCCGCGGAAGATCTGCGTGGCGGTCATCTTGGCGATCGGCAAGGATGCCGGATACACCGCCGTGTCGGCGAGATGGCTGCCGATCATCCAGATGAGGGGCACGAAGACGAAGTTCGCGAGCACACCGCCCGCGCACAGGATCATCGAGCTGCGCAGACCCATCACGTATCCCAGGCCCAGAATGAATCCGATGGCATCGAAGCTGGTCACGATCTTCGCCCGCTCGGCCGCCTGCCGCATGAAGGGCACGAACTGAAAGTCGATGAACTCCTTCCACACCTGGAACGTGGTGACCAGAAAATCGTAGATGCCGGCAATGGCCGTCGCCTCCAGCAGCAGCTTGGCCTGCGAACCGCCCTTCTCACCGGTGATCAGCACCTCGGTAATGGCCGTGGCTTCCGGATAGGGAAACTTCCCGTGCATGTCGCGGACGAAGTAGCGCCGCAGCGGGATGAGAAACAGAACGCCCAGACAACCGCCCGCCACGCAGATGAAGATGGACTGTACCGGATGCGGATCCAGCTTGAGGATGTAAAGGGCCGGCAGCGTGAATATGGCGCCCGCCACTACGCTTCCCGCCGCGCCACCGATGGCGGTTATGATAACGTTCTCGAGCAGCGTCGAGCGCCTGCGGTACATGCGTGCCAGGCCGATGGCGAGAATCGAGATGGGGATGGCGGCTTCCATCACCTGCCCCACCTTTAGCCCCGAGTAGGCGGCGGCCACGCTGAAGACGATGCAGAAGAACGTGCCCCACAGGATGGCCCGCCAGGAGGACTCCGGCACCCGGCTTTCGGGGGGGATCACCGGCGAATACACCTCGCCCTCGGCGAGGGGCTTGTAAGCATTTTCAGGGAGCGCTTTCGTATTGGACGCGTCGATCATGGATTACCCAGCAGCAAGACGGCATTATACAAGACCTGTTCTGCTGCCGGGTCGGGCGTTACGAGCCGGAGGTGCGGCGTATTTCGCCCAGGATCTCCTCTCTTGCGGGGCCGTGTAACTCTGTCTTCCGCCGCGTCAGCGCCACGCTGAGCACGTCCCGGTGATGTAAGTTGCGGCCGGGCACGGTGCCGCAAAGATCCCGCCAGAGCTGGTGCAGCAGATCAATGTCCTCGGGCCAAAGCCGGGGCGGATGCGGCCCGAGATTCAGGAAAGTGGATTTCTTCTGAGGGTCTTCAGGAGCGATCTCAAGCGAGAGCGCGGGGCGCGGCTCGGGCAGCGTTTCCCAGCGCAGGCCAACGTCGTGCCCCTGCTCGTCGGTGGTGAGCTTGGGGGAAGTGCCGATGACAATGCGCGAGGATTTCAGCCGGGCGGCGGTCTGTACCAGGGCGAGGATGGGATCGTTCCCGGGGACCGTCAACAGCTTCACGGTTTTGCCGGCCTTTTCCGCCATGGAGACCACATGCGTGAAGAGTTCCTCTTCGCGGCTCGTGAAAGGGGCATCCTCCTCCGAAACGGAGACGGCGACGATATCGAGTTTCCGCGTGTCGGTCTTATCGAGAATGCGCTGCAGGTGATGGAGGTGGTGAGGGTTGCGGACTGCCACCAGCACACTGGCGGGCCGGACCGCGAGCGATGCATCCGTAAGGTCGTCGGATTCGTCCAGGCGGAACTGCTCGTGGGAGGCGCCGGTGAGGTTCAAGCGGCGCCGGTTCAACGTCTCGGAAATGGTGAAGAGGAGGAAGAAGCTCAGCGTGAAGGCCAGGCCGGAAACGGTGGCGATCTTCTTGGTCAGGACATTCACGGTGGCGAGGGTGAACAAAGAAACTGCGATCAGGATGAGGCCGGCCGGGTACTCCCGCCCGTTTATTCGGGGATTGAGCGGCACCTTCCACTCGCGGGGGCGGCGGTCCTTGAAGCGCAGAACCAGGATGCTCGTAGCGTTGAACGCGAAACTCCAGACGACGCCGAACGCGTAAGCCTCGCCGAGCACATAGACGTTGCCGCGGCTCAGCACAATAGTGATGAGCTGAAGGATCGCGATCATGTCGATGATCCGATGGGTGGTCCCGAATTTCGCATGCGGGTGCCGAAACCAGAGCGGGAGGACATTGTCTTCAGCAACCCGGTTGAGCACACCGTTCGAACCGATGATGGCCGTATTGACGGCACCGGATAGGATGATTGCGCCCACGAATACGACAAAAGCGTGAAAAGCGAGGCGCAGCGGCGCAGGACCGTCCAGGTGCATCGCGAGACCGCCGATCAGGTTATCCAGGAAATTGTGACGGTCGCCATCGGGGATGATCATGACCGCGAAGAAGGAGACCAGCGAGGTGAACAGGAGCGAGTAGATGAAAATGACGAAACCGGCGCGCTCCAGGTTCTTCAGTTTGGGATGGGCAATCTCGCGGTTCACCTGCGCCAGGGACTCTTCCCCGGACATGGCCAACAGGGAATGGCCCAGTCCGACAAGCACGGCTATCGCAGGAACCGAGGTTGCCCAGGAAAGGGGCATCCACCCGAGCGAATCGGTATTGAGACGGATGTTGGCCAGCGTGGGCAGCGGCACGGCTTGGAAGTGCCCGCGCGTGATCGTGTAAAGGCACCACAGGATGAGCACCACCACCATGCCCGTGGTGATCTGCATGATGCGCAGCGCCTTCTGGCTGGACTCGTGGATACCAATGATGTTCTTGCGCCAGAAGTAGAGAGTCACGGCGACAGCGAAGAACACGGCGAAGGCCGCGGGGTTGATGAAGTGCGGCCGGTGATAATAGCTGGCGGCCATTTCTTCGATCAGCCCACCCAGGTACAACCCGGCGCTGACTGCGCTGATGGGGCCGGTGAGAACATAGTCGAACATCAGCGCGGAGACAGCCAGTTTGGCCATGCGCGGGCCGAGGGCTTCGTGAACCACACGGTACACGCCGCCCCGGACGTACATTGCGCACCCTTCGATGTAAACGGCGCGCACGGCGTACGAAAACAGCATGATGGCGAGGATGAACCACGGGGCGGCCTTGCCGATGGCGTGTTCCGCGATGCCGCCGACGTAAAACGCGGAACTGGCCAAATCGGAGAGCACGATGGCGGCGGCCCGCCAGAAAGAGATAAACGACAGGGCGATGGTGGAAGCGATGACGACGCGGTTGCGTGTCATCGCGTCGCCGGAAACTGTGAACACGAATCACTCCTTGCGCGCGCCCCGGGCCGGGCCGCGGCTTTTCAATTTGCCTGCGAGGTTAGCTGACGGGCTCGGGCTGAAAAGTACCCTTCGCGGACCTGTTCGCGGTCCCCGATACGCCCCATGGTTTGGGTCCCCCGCCACTCCCGAACGAGCCGGAGGTGTTCGGCACTTTTAGCATATCAAACATCCGGGACCGGCCCGATTCCTTTATCTTAAAAGGATGATCTATCGAAGGTTGGGCGTATCCGGCATTGAAGCCTCGGTCATCGGGATGGGCACCTGGGCCATTGGCGGGTGGCTCTGGGGCGGCACCGATCAAACCGAGGCCGTACGCTCGATTGAGGCTTCCATAGACGAAGGCGTGAACCTGATCGACACAGCGCCGGCTTACGGGCTGGGCCTCTCCGAGCAAATCGTGGGCAAGGCGATCAGAGGAAGGCGCGACAAGGTGGTGCTGGCCACCAAGTGCGGGTTGGTGTGGCACACAAGGCAGGGGAAGCATTTCTTCGACCAGGACGGCAAGCCGGTGCACCGCTACTTAGGCGCGGCCTCCATCCGGTACGAAGTCGAGGAGAGCTTGCGGCGGCTGGGGACCGATTACATCGACCTGTACCAAACGCACTGGCAGGATCCCACCACGCCCATTGAGGAGACCATGGGCGTCCTGCTCGATCTGAAGCGGGAAGGAAAGATCCGCGCCATCGGCGTGAGCAACGCCAGCATTGCGGAAATCGACGAGTACCGCCGCGTGGGCACTGTCGACAGCGACCAGGAGAAGTACAGCATGCTCGACCGCGAGCCGGAGCAGTCCCGCCTGCCCTATCTCTTGCGCAGCGGCATCGCGTTTCTCGCTTATTCGCCCCTCGCGTTGGGGCTGCTAACCGGCAAGATCACCGCGGACCGTCGGTTCGCCGAAAGCGACATGCGCAGTACACATCCGCGCTTTACGAGCAAGAACCGTGCGCGCGTGAATCGGATGCTGGAACGGATAGGGCCCGTCGCGAAGGCGCACCAAGCCACCATCACGCAGGTGGTTCTGGCCTGGACCATGTCGCGGCCGGGGGTGACACACGTGCTGGCCGGTGCGCGAAACGCCGCGCACGCACGCACCAATGCCGCCGCGGGGCGCATCCAACTGGCCGCGGACGAACTCGAGTTCATCGCGGAGATACTCCGCTGTTGAGCCGGCCGTCCCGGCCTGCTATCGTGCTGTCTCCAGGTATTTCCCGGTTGATGCATCTACAAAAACCGAGAAATTGCTGGTACCCACGCTCTCACCCCAAACCACGCGCCACGCCGGGTTGGGGAACTTCTTGGTCTTCTGCAACAGGAATGTGATCGTCTTACCGGGGTTCTTCTTGTCGTACTCAGTGCCCTTGGTGAGCGCAGTCTTGTAAACCTCGTCCGAGTCGGTCTTAAGGGCGGCCATCAGCCACGGTTCTACTTGACCGCTGGGCGAATAGCTCCCTTCGAGGCCCGCGAACACGCCTTTGTGCAGGTTGCCTGCCGCCTCGATGACCGAATAAGTCCAGACGCGCTTCTTGCCCTTGCTCACGCTGACGAAGGTGGCCTGCCAGGCGCCCGCTTTGCCCCGCTCGGCTTTCACTTCGGGCAAATTAATGCTAACCAGTTCGAGCGGCTGCACATCCGGCGCCCAGGCTCGCGCGGGACCGAACATCTTGAAGAAAGCCTCGCGCCCGGTCACGGGCTCCGGAGGCGGTGCCGCTTCCTTCTTCTGCGCGGTCTTGGGCGCCTCGGAACAAGCCACGAGAATCAACAGCAACGGGAGAACACTGAAGTATCGTTTCATATCAATTCCTGCCAGCACTTATTCTAACCGAGCGACGCACCTCGTGCCAGGAAATGCCGCATTCTCGCTTCACGAAAACACCTATCGGGCGTGTGGTGTATTCAATTCGCATCCGCCGTCTCAGAAAGAAGGAAGCGCCCGGAAGGTCCCGTGCCATAATGGAGTCGAGATTCCTCGTGGAGGTTCCCATGAAGCGTTCGAGTGTGATCTCTTTTCTAGCCGCCCTAGCGATGGTGGCTACACTGACGGGCCAGATCGGAAGAGCACACGTCTGAACTCCAGTCACATGCCTGTATCTC
>ENA-UOYA01001492-UOYA01001492.1-activated-sludge-metagenome-genome-assembly--contig:-NODE-1492-length-24689-cov-190.598441_pt1 | contig 24689 bp, 20 predicted proteins | sample MGYA00238163_ERZ764804 | MGnify/ENA primary metagenome ERZ764804 (study PRJEB28919, sample SAMN05720223) | activated sludge metagenome | isolation source: Anaerobic digester | place: Hong... | reverse complement strand
AGGATCAACTTTCGCTCTACTCTTATGGACAGTGCCTATGATGCGAAGAGTATCTCCCAGTTTGTGCGTGGTAGAGGCCGGATTCCGATTATCGATCATAATCCAAGAAGGAAAGACTTACGAGAGGCTTTTGATGAAGCGACCAAGGAACACTATAAGAAGCGCTCAGTGGTAGAGCGAGCGAATTCGCATCTTAAGGATTGGCTCTTACCGGAGAAGCTACTGGTGCGTGGTATCAAGAAGGTGAGTTTTGAACTCATGTGTGGAGTAATCTGCCTTGCTGCAATAAAGATTCTTGAGCAGTTTATTTTACCCAGCCTCATCTAAAGACGAATATCGTAAACCATAGAAGCTCTCATGACCCATCGAAGAGAGAGCTATAAGCTTGTACCTCGCAAAAAGCTCACTTAAAGCCCTTTTTCTTACTTTTTTGTACTCGTCGATCCTTGTTCTATGTTTTATCCTGCAAAATCCTGTCTCTATTTCTTATTTCTACAGTTCATGTCAGAATATTCTTGGACTTTTGAAAGAGGCTCCCTAGAATATTCCTTAGAATGCTCAGCAATTAGAAGGATACATCGAAAAACTATAGCATGGCTTTCGCATCAAAGATAGCTTAGGAATTTGCTGTACAACCGCTCCCTGGCACAGGAGCTATAAAGAATCCGTATAGCTATCAAAACTTCGACGAGGTGCTTTCTGCCCAAGCCACTCCCGCGGCATCACCCCAAGCGCCCGCTCAAGCTTCTCAATTTGAGAAAGCATCCACCAGCGCGAGCCATACCTCGTTCAGCTTTTCTATTGTGTTCGGTGGCTATGGGCATTTTGGCTTTGAGTTTTTCATGCCAAAGGCCATCGCTTCTCTATCATCTTCTTATTTTATCGAATTAGGATTGAATGGCGTTGGAGCAAAGACCAATAGTGGAGACACCTATCTCAACGGCTTTGCAGTGAGCACTAGCTTAAGAGCGTATTTATAGAGATTATTCGGTCCAATGGGCACCGCATGCCCTTTAGAAGGCGATAGTACCATTAGGTAGCATAAATAACAAAGCATAGCTCCAGTTTATCCCTCAAGCCAATTTTCAATATCGAGTGAACCGATATCTGCATAATGCTTCGTATTGCCAGTAACAAGAATCCTTCCTGTTGCAAGGGCTATTGCTGCAATTTGGAGGTCCATAGGAGCTATTGGTTTTCCGAGAGCTTCGCGTTCGGCCCGTATCCGACCAGCGAGGCGCGCCGCTGTCTCATCGAATGCAAGGATATCGACGAAGGGAAGCACTTTTTGTTCGAAGAGACCTAAAAACCTTTGTGGCGACGAGGTATGATAGGCGCCATATACGATTTCAAATACAGTGATCGAAGAAATAGCCTGATTTGATCTGCCTGCACCTTCCATTCGGGATAGGAGCCGGCCCGATGCTTTGCCTTTCATCAATGAGGAAATGATATCAGTATCAAAAAGATACTTCACGATAACCCTCGCCTTGTCTTCCCTCATACACCGCTTCGACCGAATCAGCAAGCTCGGAGAATCCGCTCCAGTCCACTTTTTCTAATCCGCTCGAATCAGTAACATCCTTCTGCATACCCTCTTGATCGACAGGAATTATCATTGCGATGGGTTTATTTCTTCTGGAAATAATAATTCTTTCCTTTCGATGCAGAGTCCTTCCTAGATATTCCGAGAGCTTCGCTTTGAGTTCGTGAACAGGAACAAGTATATCAGCCATAATAGTCTCCCATAAAATAGTCATTATGACTATTTTATCACCTTCTTCGCACAATCGGCAAGACGTTACTACAGAGATCATGCCCGGCCTAAAGCTTTCATTCCCTTACCCGCAGAAGGAAAGGATAATCCAGTGCGTCTACATACTGTACAACTCTCCATATTGAGCAATGCTTTAATAAGAGTTTTGCTTATTATTGGAAATAGCCAAAACGTTTAATAACACCAGACTAACAAAATGTCCTGTGCGGTAGCTCTTTATCGTTCTTCAATCACCTTGAGCGTCGCTTCGAGCAAAATATCATCGACCGCAATGGATGAGGTACACTCGCCTGGTTCGCATATAGCGCTCATGACCGCTTTGTTGGCTTCGATCACCATAGGAATTGCAGTGCGTGGGGTTATCTTGCAAGTATCGATGACGAGATCGAAATGTTCCATCGAATCCCATTTAATACCATAGTGAACTTCCAAGAAGGCGGTTCTGATCCTGTCTGCTTCAATGACAGCATTCTCCGCGCCACGCTGATCTGAAATATTATACCGCTGCTTATAGGTCGCGACCCGCTGCGGAAATGGCGCCTTGATGCGTACATTGAGCACATCGCGATAGGAAGCGAGCACCTTGAAAGCGCCTCGGCCCACAATCACCACATCGCCGAGTTTTGCAAGCGCCACAATGACACGATCGAACATGGCGACAATTTGATGCGTCCGCTCATCGAAGCGTGTCCAGAAATTGGGAATGCTATCGTAGGCTTCTTCGACATCGACAAAACCATATTGCAGCAGTACTTGTTCGATTGTCTCTTTTGTAGCAAATCGATAACCAAGCTTCTGTGCAACCGACTGCGCAATCTGAGTTCCCCCTGAACAAGGTTCTCTCGAAAAAGTGATCACACTCACAGCGTGCCTCCTGCGTTATTTAATTCTTCTCTCTACATAAAGTATTGGCCAAAAAACAGGTGGAGTCAAGGAAAAGAAATCCTCCAAAGGAATCCGCCAATATAAAAGCGCATTAAAGCGATTATAATGTCGATAATTATTTTGAGGGACTCTTGGTGTCCCTCTCAAGGAGTACAATCAAAAATAAAAAATTGCAGGTGGAGGCCTCCATGAGCCAGACTGAAAGGATTTTCTATATCGATCGCATCATAAGGGAACATGGAGGCGTCTCCACTCATCAAGTTTGTGAAAAATTCGAGGTCTCGAGTCGCCAGGCTAAGCGCGATATAGAATATCTGCGCAATAGGCTCGATGCACCGATAGTCTGGTCGCGTCGTAGGATGCGATATGAATACTCTGAGCCGTGGAATAGCCTAAAATTTGCAGATGAGACATCGTTCTTTGCACTTGCCTTTCTGAAAGCAATTCTTAACCGATATGCCTATGTTCCTGTGGTATCCGAGGAAACGATGAAGTTGCTCGAGGAGAAAATCGCTGGGCGTTATGGAGCGATCTCCAACAGAGTCCGCTACGAGCTTCCTGACATGGAAATCATCGATGGCGGGGTCGCGTACACGATGTGCCAGGCTCTCTTAGACAACAGCCTACTCGAAATCTCCTATACTGACGCGAAAGGCGAATGGAGCGTGCGGCGAATTGTACCGCTACGACTCGTCAATTATGCTGGCAAATGGTACTGCATCGCTTTTGATGAAAAGAGTATGCAGATGAGAACTTTCTCAATATCGCGCATAGCTGATGTATGGCCTGCAGGTCTTCCAAACTATGTGCTTCCGGAGAGCGATGAAATCGAACGCTATCTTTCGTCATCATATGGCATTTTCAAAGGCGACGTGCTTGGCACAGCAACCCTGCGCTTCTTTGGGGGTGCAGCTCGCGCGGTGAAAATCCAACAATGGCATAAGGATCAACAGATTACCCTTGTGACAGGTGTCGGCGACCCCGATGCCATCGACCTCTCCATCCCTGTGCACGATTGGACCGAAATTCTTGGCCGCGCTCTTCGCTGCGGTTCAAACTGCGAAGTGCTCGGACCGCCCGAATTCCGCAAGCTGTGGGAAGAAGAAATTCGCAAGATGGGCAAAAGGGCGAATAAGAAATAAAGAGTTACGGCCGATCTATCCGAAGCGAGATCTTTCAAAGCCAAGAAAAGGAGCGGGCACTGGACAACATCTATGTAGAGCGGTTCTGGCAGAGTTTCAAGTATGAGGACATTTACCTCAACGACTACAAAAGCATGTAAGAGCTGAAAGAAGGGATAAGTAGGTATATGCAGTTCTATAACAGTGAGCGGTTTCATGAACTTCTTGAGACTGTGGTCTTGACGGTTGGGCTCAGCATATGTCTTGGAAAGAGTACTAGCTCGATGTACAATAAAAGGAACAATGGAAGTCGATACGACTAAAATGTCGCATCGACCAGTATTTCGCAGTTTTGCAAGAGGCAGAGCTCGTGCAGATCAATACTGCTGGAGTGGATGGCAACCAAGAAAACTACCGCCTTCTCGCTGAAAACTCTAACGATGTCATAGCACGACTCTCCATAGATGGTATCTGCCGCTATGTTTCACCCGCCTGTGAACCCCTTCTGCATTATACGCCAGCCGAATTGATAGGCAAGAACGCTTTCGACCTCGTTCACCCCCTTGATAGGCGCTCGATTGCCACAATGATCGAACAGGAAATTCTCTTTCAGCTTCGTAAAAAATGGGTGTGCCGTCTAAGGCGTAAAGATGGCTTCTATGGTTGGTTCGAGGCTACGTTTAACTTCTTCTCGGATGTCAGAACTAAAGATCTTGAAGTCGTTGTCGTCGTTCGCGAAATTGGTGAACGAGTCAAGGCTGAGAAATTCGAAAAAGTCCGCCATGCCCTTGCTGAACTACGGGCCTCTGACGCCCCCATGGACTCCGAGCTGCCTGCCTTGTTGGAAACAGTCTGTACCACTCTGCAATGGGAAACAGGACAGATTTGGCTCACGTCTTCTCAAGGCAATAATGAAGTTGTCCTGCGCCGTCAGGCTTCTTGGCACCTATCATCACCCAGCCTTAGAGAGTTGGCCGAAGCTTCTGCTTCCGTAACGCTGGCGCCAGGGTTTGGTTTTGCCGGAATTGTGTGGAGTAAGGGTGAGGTCCAAATCTTTGACTCGATTGACTCCATCCATTCGCTTTTGTTGCGGCAACAATATCAGAATGCCCGAATTAGATCTGCCATTGGCGCCCCAATTATGGACGGTTCTCAAGTTTATGGCGTAGCGCTTTTTTTGAGTCGACATCAGATTCAGCACAACATAGGACTTATCGACATGATTGCTGGCCTCGGCTACGAAGTCGGCGAGTATCTTACTAAGCAGCATGCATTGCAAGAAGAAGTCACACGTCAAGAACAGATTTCTCACGACATCATGTTTGCTGCCCAAGTTCAACAAAGCCTCCTGCCGGGTGCCGACCCGAGATTTGAAACATTCGAACTTGCCTCCACCGCTTTGCCTGCACGCTTCATAAGCGGCGACTTTTACGATTTTATTTCGCAAGACGCCGCTACCCTCGATGTTCTCATCGCCGATGTCTCCGGTAAGGGTTTCCCCTCCGCCCTCATGACGTCCTCAGCCAGGACACTCTTTCGTCACAGTACTGAAGCCGGGAAGAATCCCGCTGCACAACTACGTGGCATGAATAAGGCACTCTACGAAGACTGCAAACAGACGTCGATGTTTCTTACGGCACAGCTTTTACGGCTCGATCTTGAGTTTGGAACGGTGACCTACGCCTCGTGTGGCCATACGGAAGTCCTCGTTTGGAAGCATCTTGAAGATCGTGTCCTCAGAATCGGGTCCACTGCCATTCCCATCGGGATCATGGAAGACATTGATGTCGGGGAGCTTGCTTTTGCTTTACTTCCCGGCGATTTTATCTTGCTTTACAGCGATGGTGTTACGGAAGCCGCCAACTCGAGCGGAGAACTCTTTGGTATGGAACGGCTGGTTCAACATTTCGAGCGCCTTGGTACTCAACACATCGATGCGCAGAATGTCGTTAGCGCCCTCGTCAATGAAGTTCGGACATTCTCCGGCAACCAGATTCTTTCGGATGACCTCACACTGGTCGTGCTCAAAGCTTTACAACGCAGCTATACCCTAACCATTGCAGCAAGCATGGAAAACTTGGATAGGGCCACTGATTTTGTTCGGAAACCAGTAACCTTCTGTGGCAAACAACTCGCAGGTGAGGTCGAGCTGATTACTTCCGAGATTTTTACAAATATCGTGGTCCACGGTTCTTCAAGACTCAGCGATTCGCAGGAGACACCTATGATCGATCTTGGTGTCAGAGTCGAGGCAGAAAGAGTCGTTGTGGACTTCTTTTATGAGGACGAAGCCTTCAACCCTCTGTTGCAACCCGACGTTCCGCCCGACCCGCTTACAGAAGGCGGCCGTGGCATTTACATAGTCAAATCGCTTTCCGACGTTTTTCAATACATGAGGGGCGAAGCAGCAACTACACTACGGAACATCTGGAACTTTGCCCGCACTCTACCCAACCCCACACGATTGAACAGCTTACACATAGAGAAATGCTTGCCCAAACGAGTGAGATTCGACATACAAGAGCAGAACCATTCTGACAGTCCAAGCGACTCCAGCAATCCATCCGAGCAACGCAGCCCGAAGGAAGGCATTTATGGCGAAGCGCTATGAACATTCAAAAACGTATCAGTTGGTTGTACGGATCATCGGAATCTTGACCGTCGCCTCCGGGCTCAACTACATCGTGTGGCGTTACGCCCATAGTCTCAACACCCAGGCGCTCTGGTTTGCCATTCCCATGGTGATTGCAGAAACCTACGGTATCATCGACATGTTGCTCTTTGTCTTGATGTCCTGGCGCCAGCCAGAAAGGAGACCTCTGCCTCCCCCAGAAAAGGCCACAGTTGATGTTTTTATCACTACCTACAACGAGCCCGAATCATTGATCGAAAAAACCGCACGAGCCGCCCTCAATATCGATTGGCCGGACAAACAGATCTACATTCTTGACGATGGCAACAGAGAAAGCATGCGCAAACTCGCCACAGACCTTGGCTGTGGCTATATAAGCCGTGGACAAGAATGGAATGGAAAACCGCGCCATGCCAAGGCCGGGAACATCAATAATGCGCTACTCCAGACATCGGGCGAATTCATCCTCATTCTCGACGCCGACCAAATTCCCATGCCATCGATTCTGAAAAAAACCTTGGGTTTCTTTGCCGACCCAAAGCTTGCATTCGTCCAGACACCACAATATTTCTACAATTTGCCCCCGGGCGATCCTTTCGGCAACGAAGCTTCCCTTTTTTATGGCCCTATTCAAGAGGGCAAGGATGGATGGAATGCCAGTTACTTCTGTGGTTCCAACGCGGTTCTGCGCCGAGAAGCACTCATGCAGTTGGGTATTCGCGAATATGTCGAAACAATGGAAGCCCGGGAAAGAGACGCATTGAAGCTTCTTGCGGAAAAAGCCAAAAGGATGGTTGGGCATGATCCACAAAGTAATGCCGCTATACAGCAGCTACAAAGCGGCATTGAAGAGGCGAAGCATGCACTCGATAACCACGCACCACTGTCCCAGGTGAGCGATCTTGTGCAGCAAGCAGTCTCTAAGGCCAAGCTTTTGCTCTCCAAAAGTGACCTTGCTGACATTGCCGATACTCTAAGGGGCCTCGCGTTGCAGGGTGATGCCGAGGCTGCTGATATATATAATCACGTAGTCGGCAGTACTGATTGCCTTGCACAAGCAACGGCTCGAGACGACATAAGCAATTTCAGCAAAGAGATGCTCGAGCGCATCAACCTGGCCAGATCCGACGAAGCCGTCCCTGTGCAGGCTCTAGCTACGTTGAGTATAACAGAAGACATGGCCACGGCAATGCACCTTCACGCAAGTGGATGGAATAGTGTCTTCTACCCCGAGGTTCTTGCCTATGGACTTGCTCCGGAAGATCTTGGCACTGCCCTGAAACAGCGTTTGCGTTGGGCTCAAGGGACTATCCAAGTGTTCGTTCGTGATAATCCGCTCACCAAGAAGGGACTGACGCTTGCGCAAAGACTTATGTACTTTTCGACAATCTATTCTTACTTGTCCGGCTTTTTCAATATTGTTCTTCTTTTGGCACCAATAATCTATTTCTTTACTGGCATAGCGCCTGTGGCGTCGTGGTCCTGGGATTTTTTTGCTCGATTCATCCCATTCTTCATCTTGAATAAAATCCTTTTCCGCGTCGTGGGAAGAGGTATTCCCGTATGGCGCGGCGAGCAATATAACCTTGCCATGTTTTGGCTCGATATTAGAGCAGTGTTGAGCGTTCTCTCCGGCAAGAAACTGGCGTTTGTCGTCACACCGAAAGAGCGGCAAGACAGCAAGGACTTTAGACTTATCTGGCCCCAAGTACTGATAATCGGCCTTACTGTCACAGGCGCCATATTTGCCATCATAAAGTACCTAACTGGCAATTCAACCGAATTGGTCGGCCTTATAGTCAATCTTTTTTGGGGTGCATACAACATTATCATGTTGAGCGTCGTCATCAGGGCGCTTTACTACAAGTTGCCAGAAGACTGGAGTCCAAAACCGCCGGTTGAGGCATAAGTGAGTCACCCCCCAGATGACGCCAACTGATGCATGGATAAGCCACTAAGCGAGATAATCCACTGTGTGAGGAGAAAACGATGGACCTTGTTGTAGAAGAAAAACCCCGCTCCGATGGCAGTTGGTCTGTCATCGTAACTGGCAGGCTCAATGGCGCAACCGCTCCTGAATTCAAGAAGCACGTGGCGAGCATGGTAGACGATGGGAAAAAGAAGCTCGTCATTGACATGAGCGGTGTCGTGTTCGTAGACAGTTCCGGTTTATCTGCTTTGATTTCCGGACTCAAAATCGCGAGGGAAGCAGGTGGCTGGCTAAAGCTTATGTCGCTGCAGGAACAACCCCTCTCCGTCATCAAGCTGATGTTACTGGACCGAATTTTCGAGATTATGCCGTCAGCAGAGGCCGGTGTATAGTATTGGGCTTTAATACAGCCTGATTTAACCGAAATCTCACGATTTATTGCTTGGATATTAAAAACCGGCACTTCTGGCTTTCGTGTGGGTCATGATAATCCCTCTGGAAGCAGAGAGAGTTTCCCACAATGAAAAAGTATTGCCATCTTGAATCGAGCTCTATTGCAAAATCCACACGCTCGCACTTTCAGATTCATACGAGAAAAAAGTGCTGCAAAATCTTTTTGCATATCGATCGCGACATCGATTACATCCCATGGCTCTTTTACACCTAATAGCTTCTCATAGAGTTCTTTGTCTTCCATGCTTCAAGTATGGCAAGATTCCTACCTTCTGTCATGTCAGCCATACTATTCCCGGAAGCCCCAAAAGTTTTAATTTATTTAGTTGCGGGACAACAGGTGTCCCACTCCTAATAGTATATTTGGCTTGTTCAAGGAGTGCCAAGCCATGAACGCAAAAGTTGTCTATCTTATCCAATTCAGAGAAGATTTTGTGGAGTTATTTTCCGAAAGCCAATCCGGCGCTTTCAATCATGTTGGTATGATCTCTGGCTACGATACGCCTACAAAAGCTGAGAATATGGCCTTCAGCCTCATAGAAGAGACCTTTCGAATAGACCTCAGCTTTCAGAACTGTTTCGAAAAGCTCCCAATCTATCAAGCTGATCTATCGCATCCTTATATATCTTGCTTAGGCCATCGCCTTGCTCCAGAAGAGAACATATTGGCTTTTCTCGAGAGCTATCCGTCTTTTGGTAAAGCGGACGATATCTGGGCAGAACTGTATGACTTTGCAAAGACAAGCATAACTTCAAGAGATATCACAATATACCTCAATAGCTTGACGAGGGAAAGCGCGATATTCGAAGTAGAGTTTTTCTTTCTGGATGCTAATCCGCTTAAACTATCAATTTGCGTGATGCGAGAATGAGTTTGATATTTAGGAAAAGGAGTGGCTGTGATTTTATCATGCGTAATAAGAAATCCTTGCGGCAGGAAATTAAGATGATATAATGGTTTGCATGTATATCTAAAATCGGAGATGAATGATGCCCTATAGCAAATTTCTGGCTCAAAATCTGATGATGATGAAGTCACAGAGGCTTGGGAAATATGAATAACCTGGAATCAATTGCACATGTAAGAAAAAATGGAGAGGAGTGCATATTGGAGCAACCTATTTGGAAATACGAAAGCCAAGAATTGATTGCACATCGTCGCAAATCTGATGGTGCCGAACAGGCGCTTATTAGCCATCTTCAAGAAACTTCGCAATTGGCAGAAGGCTTTGCAGCTAAGATAGGATTGCCAGAGATAGGGAGAATCCTGGGCTTGCTTCATGATTTTGGTAAAGCAAGCGATATATATCAAGGTTATTTGAGGTCAAAAGAGGGCCTAATCAATCCAGATCAAGATGGTTATGTTGATGCTCATCGCGGCGAAATTGACCATTCAACTGCTGGGGCCCAATTGATTTATGAAAAGCTTTCCTATTCCGATAACGCTAAGCTAATCCTTATGCAATTCTTATCGCTTGTCTTAGCTTCACACCACTCTGGCCTAATTGACGCTCTAACACCAGATGGTAGAAACAACTTTTTGCGTCGTGTAACTAAACCAGGAGAGGATACTCATTTTATGGAGGCTAGAGCAAAACTAGCAGAAATTGAAAAATTGCTCGATGGCATACTTACCCTTGCTCCTGAGAGAGTTTTGTTGGAAAAAATGAGCAAGATGAAAGAAAAAGAAGCAGAGTCTCAGGCTACATTATCCTTTAAACACGGTCTTCTGGTACGATTCCTGCTAAGTTGTCTGCTAGACGCAGACCGTCTTAGCACTTCTGATTTTGAGACATCCGAAAACAAAATAGTACGAAGTTATGGAAGCTATCTCCCGTGGACTATCCTAATTGAACGATTGGAAAAGAAGTTTTCAGAATTTGATCTCGAAACAGCCTCGATGGACAAGAATAGCCAAGCCTATAAGGTAAATCAAATCCGTGCCCATGTCGCTCAAGCTTGTTGCGACTTCGCTTCCGAACCCAAAGGAATTTACCGGCTTACAGTTCCAACAGCAGGAGGGAAGACCTTAGCAAGCTTACGCTTTGCGCTTCATCATGCACAAGCACATACAAATGATAAGGAAAAAATCGAAAGAATATTCTATATTGTTCCCTATATTACAATTATCGATCAGAACGCAAATGAAGTACGAAGCATTTTGGAGCAGCAGAATGAACGTGATAAAGTTGTCCTGGAACATCATTCTAATCTCACTCCAGAAAAAGAAAGTAGCCGTCATAATTTGCTAGCCGAGAACTGGGATGCACCAATCATATTCACCACACAAGTTCAATTTTTAGAATCGCTTTTCGGCGCAGGCACACGCAATACTCGTAGAATGCACCAATTGGCAAACTCGGTCATTATATTAGATGAGGTACAGACTATCCCTATTAAAACGACTCACATGTTTACAACTGCTTTACGTTTTCTTGTTCATGATTGCGGCTCGACTGTCCTTCTCTGTACAGCAACTCAACCGCCTTTTGAGGCTACTGGAAATCCTTATCGTGATTTGAACCTTCAATCGAGACAGCATATCATCAAAGATGAAGAAGCCTTGTATAAGGACTTGAAGCGAGTCGACGTTTATGACGAACGCAAGCCTATTGGTTGGACCTATCCGAAAATTGCAGATTTGGCTAATCGCGCATTACTGAAAAAAGGTAGTGTTTTGATTATTATGAATACTCGCACATCAGCCCTGGAGGTTTATCGAGAAATCAAAGCACGGAACTGGACAGAAACGTATCATCTTAGTACCAATATGTGTCCAGCGCATCGGTTTGATGTGTTGAATAGAATTAAAGCTAAACTTGATGCCCATGAACCAGTAATATGTGTCAGTACACAACTTATTGAAGCAGGTGTGAATATTGATTTTGGTGCAGTCATTAGAGCCCTGGCTGGATTAGATTCTATTGCTCAATCAGCAGGGCGCTGTAACCGCCATGGGTTGCGAAATAGTCCTGGAAGTGTGTGGATTGTGAATCCCGCAGAAGAAAACCTTGATCCCTTGAGAGATATTAAGATAGGAAGAGAAAAGGTTCAAACCGTCTTGGATAATTATAACGATAATCCGGATGCCTACGAAAGAGATAGGATTGGATTACGGTTAATCACTTCATATTACAATCTATATTACAATCAACGCCAAAATGAACTTAATTATAGTGTAGGAGTCAATACGCCGATCGGAAGAGATGATGATTTGTTTAATTTGCTCTCCACAAATACGATCTCAACACAAATTTATCAGCGAAATTTTCAAAATTCCATCAACCTTCCTTTCCGACAATCATTTCAGTCAGCAGCGAAGACCTTTCAGGTTATCGACTCTGCTACACGAGGCATTATTGTTCCATATAGAGACGGAGAAGAGTTGATCACTGAACTAAGTAGAGCATTTGAGCTGAAAAAACAATACGAACTCATAAAAAAAGCCCAGCGTTATTCGGTCAACCTCTTTATAGATGATTTCGATCGCCTTATGAGGGGAAAAGCAATCCGTGAAGTTCAAGAAAACACGGGTATCTATTCTTTAGCGAAGGAGTATTACAGCGGCGAATTTGGTTGGTCTGAAAATCAAGTTAAGCTCATGGATGTTTTTGATGTATAGGAGGGAGTGCCAATGAATTCCCAGTATACTGTAGATTTTAAAGTTTGGGGTCGATATGCGCTTTTTACAGATCCGCTTACCCGAATTGGTGGTGAAAAATTCTCATATCAAATTCCAACATACGAAGCATTGAAGGGAATTTTAAGCTCAGTTTATTGGAAACCTACTATTATATGGTACATAGACAAAGTGCGTGTCATGAGACAAATAAGGACTCAAAGCCGAAGCGCTAAACCTCTAATATATAGTGGAGGAAGCGATCTATCGATTTACACCTATCTTGTCGATGTGCAGTATCAGGTACGGGCGCATTTTGGCTGGAATTATAAGCGTCCTGATCTGGAAAATGATCGCAACGAGAATAAACACTACTGTGTTGCCAAACGCATGATTGAGCGAGGAGGGAGGCGAGATGTGTTTCTCGGGACTCGGGAATGTCAGAGCTATGTCGAGCCGTGTGTGTTTGGAGATGGCGAAGGCTTTTATGATAACTATGATGGAGAAATGTCATTTGGTCTTATGTTTCATGGTTTTGACTATCCGGACGAGCATGAGCCCAGCAAATTCTATGCGCGCTTCTGGCGTCCCAAAATGGTGAGAGGCGTAATTGATTTCGTACACCCAGATGACAAATCCATTATTAGAAAATTCGTACGGCCAATGAATGCTGAACCTCCTGAAACTATTGGCCTTCAAGAAGAAGGATTACTCGACGAAAGCTGTCAGGAAAAAGGCAGGCAAATATGAATTGGATGCAAAGCCTTTACGAGACCTATGAGAATTGTCAATCAATGATAGGTTATGCACGAGATACAAAAGAAAGACCATTGTTGCCTATCTGCCATATTACCGCACAAGCTCATATAGAGATTGTCATTGATGGTGATGGAAATTTTAGAAGAGCAAACCTTGTGGACAAAATGGATGCTACAACAATTATTCCTTGTACGGAAGGATCAGCAAGTAGGTCTGGTAAAACGCCAGAAAATCATCCCCTCTGCGATAAGCTGCAATATCTTGCACATGATTTTCAAAAATATGGAGGGCAGGTGACCATTGGTTTTTCTAATGATCCAGGCAAACCATACAGGAACTATGTTGAATTATTAACAACATGGTGTAGCTCCAGGTTTAGGCATCCTAAAGTAGAAGCAGTATTGGAATACATTAAAGGAAAGGATGGGCAAGGTAACTCACTCATTGGAGATCTAGTTGAAAACAATATTCTTATAATTGGGCAAGATGGAAAATTGGCTAGAAGAGATGTAGTACATAGGGATAGAAATACAAAGGACATCTTCTCATTAGTGAATTCTCAAGATCAGGCATTTGTTCGTTGGATAGTAGAATCATCCGATAGCACAGAGCATCGTGCTTGGTGCGATAAGACTCTATGGGATAGTTGGTCGAATTTCTATCTGGATTATATAAAAGACAATCGTATTTCTACTTGCATGGTAACAGGTTCAGAGCAAATAATAACAACAAATCATCCTAAATATATCCTAAGAGAAGGAGATGGGAGAAAGTTAATCTCTGCAAATGATACGAGCGGCTTTACCTTCCTAGGGCGTTTCACAGATGATAAACAAGCCTGTAGTGTAGGGCTTGAAATATCGCAAAAGGCTCATAATGCGCTTGCCTGGCTTATTAGTCGACAAGGATATGCGAGAGACGATATGGCTATAGTAGCTTGGGCCATTAATGGCGCCAAGACGCCACAGCCAACTGACGACACCTGGGAGCTACTCTATGGAGGCATGCCTGCCGACAAGAGTCCCAATGTTGATACGGCTCAAGAAACGGCTTTGAGGCTCAATAAGAGAATAGCCGGATATGGCAAAGAAATTGGGGAGACAAACAACGTATTCGTTATGGCGGTTGACTCTGCGACGCCTGGGCGATTGTCTATAGTTTATTATAATTTATTGACCTGCTCCGACTTTCTGCAACGTATTAATAGGTGGCATGAGACTTGTGCGTGGAGACACACCTATCATTATATTGAAAAAGCAAATGATCAAGGAAAAATTGAAAAACACCCGATCCCTTTCTATGGGGTTCCAGCACCCGTTGATATTGCTGAAGCTGCATATGCTAGAAAGCAAGGCGAAAGATACGATCTAGACTCGAAACTAAGAAAAGCAACAATTAAGAGACTGCTTCCATGTATCGTAGATGGACAACCTATTCCGCGCGATATTGTGGAGGCTGTAGTAAGGCGCGCCTCAAATAGAGTTAGCATGGATAATTGGCAATGGGAAAAGACATTAAGTATTGCCTGTACTTTATATGGAAAATACAGAGCAGAAAAGGAGGATTATTCTATGGCACTTGATGAAGCCAGAAGGACAAGGGACTATCTTTATGGGCGACTTCTTGCGATAGCAGATGTGCTCGAAGAACGTACCCTTTCAAAGGCGGAAAAGAACCGGCCAACAAACGCAACTCGTTATATGCAGCACTTTTCTCAGCATCCTTTCCAAACGTGGAAGCAAATCCATGAATTGCTTATTCCTTATCTCATGCGACAAGGAAATAGTGCTTCATACTATAAGACGTTGATAGGAGAAGTGGAGACACTGTTTTCTCCTGAAGATTTCGTTGACGATAGTCCACTAAGTGGTGAGTATCTTCTAGGTTACTATTGTCAACGGCAAAAAATGTGGGAAAAGAAAGAAGTTTCTTCTCCCGACCAATAGAATAGAAACAACCAATAGAATAGCAAGGAAACTTAATAAATTCATTCAGTTTTAGGAGGAAAAGGTATGGCTACACTTACGAAAAAGATCGATTTTGCAGCAATTATCTGTGTTAATAATGCTAATCCAAATGGTGATCCGCTTAACGGCAACCGACCTCGGACCACCTACGACAACTTGGGTGAAATCTCTGATGTCGCAATCAAGCGCAAGATACGAAATAGATTGCAGGACATGAATTATCCTATTTTTGTACAATCCGAGGATAATAAAGTCGACAATTACCCAAGTTTACGCGCGCGTGCTGAAATTGTACTAAAAGATTTTGATCCAAATGACAAAAAGAAATACCAGGAAGCTGCCTGTAAAGCCTGGATTGATGTACGCGCTTTTGGGCAAGTGTTTGCCTATAGTGGCAAAAAAGGTAAAAAGAACGAGGGTCAAGAAGATAGCAGTGGCATTTCGATTTCAGTTCGTGGGCCTGTCTCTATTCATTCTGCATTCTCAGTTGCTCCAGTGCTTGACCGAATTTCAAGTATCCAGATTACTAAAAGTGCTAGTGATGAAGCAGAGGGTAAACGTGGCCCTGACACAATGGGCATGAAGCATCGTGTCGATCACGGTGTATATGTGTTTTATGGTAGCATGAATCCACAGCTTGCTACTAAGACCTTTTTCTCTGATGAAGACGCGGCCGCAATTAAAGAAGCTATAAGGACACTATTTGTTAATGACGCCTCTTCTGCCCGTCCCGAAGGAAGCATGGAAGTCTATCGTTTATTTTGGTGGGAACACAATAGTCCCAATGGACAGTATTCTTCAGCCAAGGTTCACCGTTCGCTTAGCGTTAAGGTAAAAGATGGTATTGATGAACCAAAAAGTATTGATGACTATCAGATCGAGCTAGCCGAGCTTCCTGGATTAAAATATGACCCCATTGAAGGGGAATGATTTTGAATCTTAACTTCACGATTATTGGCAAAGGGAAAGAGTATTCATCTGAAGCTCTTGCTCCATCTCTGAAAGCGCTACAAAGTATGTTAGAAAGAAGAGCGATTGGTTGCACGGATTCTTATGAGTTCACGTATATTAATATATGCCAACCATATTGGCATTTAACATAATAATCGCTAATATAGTTAGCGATTATTATGATTTCGGAGAATAGTTCATGCTACGCGATTACCGCCATAGAGTCTTGGATATAGCCCCTGCCTTAAAGCAGCGGTCGATCTTTCTCTTTGGCCCACGGCAGACCGGAAAATCTACTTATGTACGAGAACAACTCAAGCCAGAGCCGATGCTGAGTTATAATCTCCTTGATGGGGGACTGCGTTTGAGACTACTTGCTGATCCTACGCTCATGCGGCAGGAGGTGGAGGCGCGAAATCTACACGACTGTGTGATCTTCATCGATGAGATTCAGAATTGCCCAGAACTCTTGGATGAGGTTCATTTGCTCATTGAAGAGCGTGGCATACGGTTTCTTCTTTCAGGATCGAGCGCACGGAAATTGAAACGGTCTGGTACAAACCTTCTTGGTGGACGGGCTAGGACGAAGTATTTTCATCCCTTTGTGTATCCGGAGGTGGCAGAAGATAATGACCTGCTGGAACGCATTATGGCTTGCGGGCTCCTTCCTCCTCATTATCTATCCGATGAACCAGACGAGGACCTACGATCCTATGTGGGCACCTATCTCTCAGAAGAGATCGCGGCCGAAGGCCAGGCACGCAACCTTCCTGCGTTTGCCCGTTTTCTACAGACTGCGGCGACGCTCAACGCAAAGATGATCAATTACACAAACGTTGCCAACGATGCACAGGTACCGCGTCAAACCGTACGCCTTTGGTTCCAGATTCTCATCGATACAATGCTTGGCTATGAGCTAGTGCCCTATACTTCGACCATAAAGAGAAAGGCAATTGAGACCGCAAAGTTTTACTTCTTCGATATCGGAGTAGTGCGCATATTGCGGCGGCTCCCCGCAATAGTTCCCGAAAGTTCCGACTTTGGTGAATTTTTTGAGCACTATATTTTCATGGAACTTAAAGCCTATCTCGATTACCGAAAACCTTCATCGCGCCTTTCATATTGGCGTTCTATCTCAGGCTATGAAGTGGACTTTGTGATCGACGATGATGTAGCAATTGAAGTAAAAGCAGCGGAAATCGCCCAAGACAAGCATCTTTCGGGCTTGAAAGCACTACGAGAAGAAGGAAAAATCAAGCACTTTTGCCTCGTCTGCAGAGAATCACGCCCGAGAAAGGTCGACGGTATCGACATCTTGCCATGGCGCGAATTTCTTTATCGGCTATGGACAGGCGATATTGTGGCAGGAGGTTAATCTATTGTATTCAGAAGAAGATTTGATTCCTATCTCTTCGCTCCAGCACATTCTCTTTTGCGAGCGCCAATACGCCTTGATTCATATCGAGCAGGTATGGGAAGAGAATCTTTTCACAGCTGAGGGAAAGGTCCTCCACGAGCGAGTTGATGTAGAGCGTCACGAATCTCGAAGACTCTTCCGTCAAGAATATAGTATGGCTGTGCGCTCTCTAAACTATGGTTTGATAGGAAAATGTGATCTTGTTGAGATCTACCTTGCCCCAGGGGGGACTGTTGCTGAGGCAGTGCCAGTAGAATTCAAACGCGGGAGGAACAAAGAGGAGGATGTAGATCGCGTACAGCTCTGCGCTCAAGCTTTATGCCTAGAAGAGATGCTTAATATCACAATAGGAACCGGACAGCTGTATTATCTGCAGGAGCATCGTAGAACAACCGTGAATCTCGATGGAGCTCTGAGAGCGAAGACTGTTGAGCTTATAGCAAGAATACGGCAATTGCAGTCTTCTGGGATAACCCCTTCAGCCGAATATCAAAAGCGCAGATGCGATCGATGTTCTCTTTTAGAGGTATGCATGCCAAAAAGCGCCGGATCTGGAGGAAAAGAGGTCGATCGTTTTATACGCTCACAGGTTAGCGCAGCAAGAGAAGATTTGGATCAATGATAATATGCAATAGAGGAAGGAGAGAATGAGAAAGCTTCTCAACACACTATATGTCACTTCCCAAGGTTCATATATTCACAAAGAAGGCGAAACCATCATAGTTGAGCGAGAACAACAAAAGCTCCTTCAGTTGCCTGTCCACACACTGGGCGGTATCGTATGTTTTGGTAATGTGCTTTGTTCTCCTTTTCTGCTTGGATTCTGTGCAGAACATGACATAAGTATATCATTTCTTACAGAGAATGGTAATTTTCTTGCTTCGGTACAAGGGCCTGTTTCTGGTAATGTCCTTCTTCGTCGAGAGCAATACCGCATAGCAGATAATCCCGATAAGACAGCTAAAATCGCTGCGAATATCGTAACGGGCAAACTTGCGAATTCGCGATTGGTCATGAATCGGGCTATTCGCGATCATGGCGATAAGATCAATATAACTGCAATAAAGAGCGCTTCTGCTTCTATAGATAGGCTCATGGGTGCGCTTCCTCATGTTGTTGATTTAGACGAAATACGCGGGATTGAAGGTATGGCAGCCTCAGAATATTTTGCCGTGTTCAATCAATTAATTGTCGATCAGAAAAATGATTTCATATTCAATGAAAGAAACCGAAGGCCTCCTCTCGATCCTGTCAATGCCCTTTTATCTTTTGTATATACTTTGCTAGTTCATGATGTGCGATCTGCGTTAGAGACCGTGGGGCTTGATCCAGCAGTTGGGTTTCTTCATCGAGATCGCCCTGGAAGGCCTGGTCTTGCTCTTGACATCATGGAAGAATTCCGTCCAGTTATTGCCGATCGTCTTGTGCTCTCTTTAATAAATAGAAGACAAGTTGCTCCAAATGGTTTCAAAAAAGCTGAGAGCGGCGCAGTCATAATGGACGATTCAACAAGAAAAACCGTGCTTGTTGAATATCAAAACAGAAAACAAGATGAGATTTTTCATCCCTACATTGAGGAAAAAATTCCGCTTGGGCTCTTGTTTTTTGTTCAAGCAAACCTCATGGCGAGATTCATCCGCGGAGACATAGATGGCTATCCGCCATTTTTCTGGAGGTGACAAATGTTTGTACTAGTGAGTTATGATGTAGCGATCACATCTCCTGGAGGCAAAAGAAGATTGCGCCATGTAGCCAAGACATGCCTCAATTTTGGTCAAAGAGTACAATGTAGTGTTTTCGAATGTATTGTGGAGCCCGCGCAATGGGTAGCTCTAAAAAGCCAACTTGAAGCTATTATTGATAAGGATCATGATAGTTTGCGATATTATTATCTTGGATCGAATTGGAAGCATAGAGTTGAACATATTGGAGCAAAACCCAGTCTTGATCTTGATGATCCTTTGGTTGTTTAGAATGAGTATAGGGTATGCTTTTGTGATTTTGACAGCGCATCGTCTCCTTGCTTTGTGTCGGCGAGGATGCGAATCCACGCGAAGCGTAATGACACAGAAAAATCCAGAATCTTCGCACTATAGCTAATTCTCTTATGTATCGATCTTTGAAAATCAAGGGAAGGAATTGTGAGGAGCTTTTTTCTTCTCGTTCTAAAGGGTCGCATTTCAGTTGATTTAATTTAATTTATTGCATATAATTAAATCGTATATAGTCGCGCCCCACGCGGGCGCGTGGATTGAAACGCAGTCAAATGACACAGCCTTCCCCTCCCGACACGTCGCGCCCCACGCGGGCGCGTGGATTGAAACCGTTGTGGGCATAAGCAGCTTTGCTCGGTGGGGCGTCGCGCCCCACGCGGGCGCGTGGATTGAAACTTTGCCTGCCGCGCCCAGAGCGCTCCGATCTTTGGTCGCGCCCCACGCGGGCGCGTGGATTGAAACCAAATATCGGCAAACCAGTTCAAAACCGGTTCAACGTCGCGCCCCACGCGGGCGCGTGGATTGAAACCTGACGGCTCTCCGCTCTTTACCGGATACCTTACGTCGCGCCCCACGCGGGCGCGTGGATTGAAACTCCCACACCTCAAGGCAGGTGCCCTGATACTGGTGTCGCGCCCCACGCGGGCGCGTGGATTGAAACCTTGACGGCCTGCTGCCCGGCATCGCCCATAGTGTGTCGCGCCCCACGCGGGCGCGTGGATTGAAACTGCCTCAAGAGCCGTCACTTTTATCACCGCCCCAAGTCGCGCCCCACGCGGGCGCGTGGATTGAAACACCAACAAGCGCCCATCCAGGAGCTGCGCCGCTCGTCGCGCCCCACGCGGGCGCGTGGATTGAAACCCCCCTACCTCCGACGCCGTGCTGGATTTTGTGGGGTCGCGCCCCACGCGGGCGCGTGGATTGAAACTGTGCGTCGGGTGGTCGTCGAACATGGCACAAAAGGTCGCGCCCCACGCGGGCGCGTGGATTGAAACACTGTTGCGCCATACTCTATTGGCTCGACAACCTGTCGCGCCCCACGCGGGCGCGTGGATTGAAACTATAGTATAAACCATATTTACAATAATGCAAGCAGTCGCGCCCCACGCGGGCGCGTGGATTGAAACAAAAACTATGCTGTCTTTTGTTCTTCCAACAACAAGTCGCGCCCCACGCGGGCGCGTGGATTGAAACCTGCAATACTCGCGTATTGCTCGGTCAGCGACTACGTCGCGCCCCACGCGGGCGCGTGGATTGAAACCCTGCCGAGGTTGATTGGCCAGAGTTGCCGCAGCCGTCGCGCCCCACGCGGGCGCGTGGATTGAAACTTCTGGTATCGCCATCTGGTCAAGCGCATCAGTCGGTCGCGCCCCACGCGGGCGCGTGGATTGAAACTCTCACGGCAAGGAACCCCGCGGCACCGGTCGCTGGAGTCGCGCCCCACGCGGGCGCGTGGATTGAAACACAATAGCCATACTTGGCCTCACTTCGCGCGCGGTCGCGCCCCACGCGGGCGCGTGGATTGAAACATTTGACCACCTTACCAGCTTTAAGAGTCTTAGAGTCGCGCCCCACGCGGGCGCGTGGATTGAAACTGCAGCGGAGCCTGCTCCAGATATCGTTAATCCAGTCGCGCCCCACGCGGGCGCGTGGATTGAAACTCGAGCTTGTTAAGGTTTGTGCTGTTGATGGGTGGGTCGCGCCCCACGCGGGCGCGTGGATTGAAACACCGTCAGCGCCTCGCTAACTCGTGCACCAGTAGGTCGCGCCCCACGCGGGCGCGTGGATTGAAACCATTTCAATCCTCCTTAATCTATTACGTAATCAGGTCGCGCCCCACGCGGGCGCGTGGATTGAAACTTTTTTTGTGCGAAACGGTGTAAAATAGCGAGCGGTCGCGCCCCACGCGGGCGCGTGGATTGAAACCGGCAACGCCGCTTCTATCACCTGTGGTGCTTGGTCGCGCCCCACGCGGGCGCGTGGATTGAAACATCGCGGCAAGAGCAGGTATTCCCCCAGAAAGCGAGTCGCGCCCCACGCGGGCGCGTGGATTGAAACGTATTGCCAGCTCGCGCCGCGTCTCGACAATCAGGTCGCGCCCCACGCGGGCGCGTGGATTGAAACAATGCGGCTTGGGGCGATATGAAAGAAGCTCTTGGGTCGCGCCCCACGCGGGCGCGTGGATTGAAACTTGATGTCAGAGTTAGAGAGAATGGTAATGTCGAGTCGCGCCCCACGCGGGCGCGTGGATTGAAACTCTATATGTACGCGTACGCGCGCGAAGTGAGGCCAAGTCGCGCCCCACGCGGGCGCGTGGATTGAAACTGCGTCAAGCTGGGAAAAGACGCGAAGCGGCGCAGTCGCGCCCCACGCGGGCGCGTGGATTGAAACATCGACCGTTGCGAAGGGAGCTGTTTGGGTGCGTAACGTCGCGCCCCACGCGGGCGCGTGGATTGAAACGGCGGCTCTGGATACTCTGGCACAAGCGGCGGCTGTCGCGCCCCACGCGGGCGCGTGGATTGAAACTCTTTCTGTGAGCAAGTGCGTCACTGTCACGCGTGTCGCGCCCCACGCGGGCGCGTGGATTGAAACGATTTGGGCCGTGTCCGAGGCTGTAGGCAGGCTGCGTCGCGCCCCACGCGGGCGCGTGGATTGAAACGCCGATTATGTCAGCGCTCCACTGCGGGGCGCGGGTCGCGCCCCACGCGGGCGCGTGGATTGAAACTGTCCGCCAGAGGCAGCCTCAACCTGCGCGCGATAGGTCGCGCCCCACGCGGGCGCGTGGATTGAAACTCAATCCTGATGTAGGCAGATACCGATGATGGCTTGTCGCGCCCCACGCGGGCGCGTGGATTGAAACCTCCAGAAAGCGATATACTCCCAGCTGATCCGAGTCGCGCCCCACGCGGGCGCGTGGATTGAAACTGGGTTATCGATATCAGGAATAGGCCCCGCTGCACGTCGCGCCCCACGCGGGCGCGTGGATTGAAACTTTCACGCGATGGCGACCCAGGTATTACATATCGCGTCGCGCCCCACGCGGGCGCGTGGATTGAAACGTTGGAACTGTCGATAAATGCCACATCGGTACTGTCGCGCCCCACGCGGGCGCGTGGATTGAAACTACCAGGGGAGCATTTTCAGCCGTGACCCATCGCGTCGCGCCCCACGCGGGCGCGTGGATTGAAACTGGATTAACGATATCTGGAGCAGGCTCCGCCGCAGTCGCGCCCCACGCGGGCGCGTGGATTGAAACTGGATTAACGATATCTGGAGCAGGCTCCGCCGCAGTCGCGCCCCACGCGGGCGCGTGGATTGAAACAAGTTGGGCGCAGGTCGGATCAGCTGGGAGTATAGTCGCGCCCCACGCGGGCGCGTGGATTGAAACTCCTGCTCATTTGCACCCCGCCTCGACAAGATGCGGTCGCGCCCCACGCGGGCGCGTGGATTGAAACAATCTTGCCGAATCGAGCTGGCCTGCGACAGGGGGTCGCGCCCCACGCGGGCGCGTGGATTGAAACTGCCTTTAAGGACAAAGGGACGCAGGACGGCAAAAGTCGCGCCCCACGCGGGCGCGTGGATTGAAACAAACTGTGCAAAGGTAATATCTTCCGAGAATCCCGTCGCGCCCCACGCGGGCGCGTGGATTGAAACGTGTTCCGTCAGTTCTCAATCCAGCAGACATTGAGTCGCGCCCCACGCGGGCGCGTGGATTGAAACCTGCCGATCGTCAAGAGATTTTATTGTCGTATCGTCGCGCCCCACGCGGGCGCGTGGATTGAAACTCAATCCATGTGATAGAAAACCCAAGCTCTAAGGTCGCGCCCCACGCGGGCGCGTGGATTGAAACCCACGTGCCTCGACGCTGCTGTTATCCCACGCCAGTCGCGCCCCACGCGGGCGCGTGGATTGAAACTTCATCATGGTATGGGATATGCAGATCGCTGGCGAGTCGCGCCCCACGCGGGCGCGTGGATTGAAACTGCGAACCCATGCGTCCATTTGTTGAGCGGCGCATAGTCGCGCCCCACGCGGGCGCGTGGATTGAAACAGGGACAGGGCTGATAAAATGTGGCGGATTCCCCTGTCGCGCCCCACGCGGGCGCGTGGATTGAAACGTCTTTTGTTGCAACCCATCCCATCAATGCGATTGTCGCGCCCCACGCGGGCGCGTGGATTGAAACTCGTGATAAGCTAGGAGGCACGTTGCGGGGAATAGGTCGCGCCCCACGCGGGCGCGTGGATTGAAACTTCAGCATCTTTAACTTGTGCCGCACATAGCACTGTCGCGCCCCACGCGGGCGCGTGGATTGAAACCGTTCGATCCAGATAGGGTATTACTTAGGCTTTGGGTCGCGCCCCACGCGGGCGCGTGGATTGAAACCATTTTGCTCCTCCTTATCTAATCGCAAGGCTCTCGTCGCGCCCCACGCGGGCGCGTGGATTGAAACATGGGTTCCGAGCTGGAGCGATGTGTCTGGTAAGTCGCGCCCCACACGGGCGCGTGGATTGAAACGCGTAAGATTATTGATTTTACATCAGCCTACTCCTTATCCACGATTGGGTCGAGATACTCAGCGCAGCTCTTCGCTGTTATGCAAATTGCGAAGTGCTCGCCCCTCTCGAATTTCGCACCCTTTGAGAATAAGAAACTTGCATCTTGTGTTACCCAACATAATATGATACTATTAATGATGTTGGGTAACTAGAAAGGTAGCAAAAAATGGCGGTTATGGATTCAATACTTGAAGAAGAACTGGAACGGTTAGAAACTCTTAAGAAACAATATATGGTAAAAATTGCTAAAATGCCACAGGGATCAATTTCGATTAAGATAAAACGAGGGGGGAAATATGTATATTTGGCATATCGAGATGGAAAAATTATAAGAACAGATTACATTGGTCGATTAGGAAGCCCTAAGGCGAATGAGATTACAAACCGCATAGAACAACGCAGAAAGATGACCAGCGAACTCAAAGCGATTAATAATGATATCAAACAATTAAGGAAAATGCTCAATGTCCGATAGTTTAGATATATTTGCCAAAGTCCTAGACGCTCTTGATGATGCCCATGTTATATCCAGCGTTATCCTTATAGGTGGCTGGGCACAATATCTCTATAGATATACCGAGCCCTAGAATTTGGACCATTTTGGAATAAAAATAAGGTGGACAGAAG
>ENA-UOYA01001491-UOYA01001491.1-activated-sludge-metagenome-genome-assembly--contig:-NODE-1491-length-24704-cov-6.062193_pt1 | contig 24704 bp, 10 predicted proteins | sample MGYA00238163_ERZ764804 | MGnify/ENA primary metagenome ERZ764804 (study PRJEB28919, sample SAMN05720223) | activated sludge metagenome | isolation source: Anaerobic digester | place: Hong Kong... | reverse complement strand
TTCCTCAGAGCGTTATAAATAATAATAAATAATTTGCTACGGATTTATGGATAAAGAAAAACTACAGGGTTTTGTTGACTTAAAAGCATAAAAAGGAAAAAGGAAGGAGAATCCTCACGGTTTCTACCTTCCCATTAACATAACTATTTAATCATAAAATGCTATTTCGCCGATTCGATTTTTTGTTCTGCTACACTATTGGTAAAGCCTGTATAGGCACACTTCATGCCGCCCCAGTCGATGACCACACGTTCTATCATCACACCCGGACTACCGCAAAAAAACGATATCGTATGTTTCCGACCTTTGGAGACGGGAAAGACAGCCGTCATCTCCGCACCATTCTGCAACACTTGGTCCTTCCATGGACGGGAAAACTCGGTGAACTGATTGTCCATGACTTGCGGCGCTGCCCCGTCTACCGAGATGCCGAACTGATTGTCACAGCCCTTATACAAGGGGAAGAAGGGAACGACATATACATGTACACAAACGCTATCGGCACCAGGGCTATCAAACTCGTACTCGAATCGGTCTCCGTTGAGATTCTTCGGATTTGACTTCTTCTCGGTAGGCTCGCCCAACTGAATGGACGCCCAGTCGTAGCCGATGCCCTCTATCACGCGAAGCCGATGGCCCGCAGCCGATACCTTTCCGCTATACTTGGTCAGATTCAGCGCCGTGCAGCCCTCCAGCTTGCATGGTGCCTCCACGGAGTCCAGACAGGCTGGGCGCTCTTCACGTCCTTTCACATCAGGGACCTGAGGCATATTCTGATATTTAGCGTTCAGTCCAGGTGTCAGATGCATCATTCCATTCCATTTGCCGCCAAGCATCGTGTTGTACTTTTGTGTAAGGACGGCGATGCTGTCGTATGCCGCCCGCGACGCTCTTGCTGCCCAGTTTGCCTCGGCCACATCTCCGCTTGCCGTCTTCTCATGATTGAGCTGCGCCATCAAAAACTTCCTATTCATCTGATAGGCGCCCTGGGCAGAATAGCCGAACAACTGGAAAAATGACGGTCGATAATTTTCAGGGAGAGCCGACAGGATGGAATCGGCAGCATCCGAGAGCATCTGATAATCGCGCAACCGCCTCTGCGCATCATGATAATGCTGAAACGAGAACTGCGTATCAGATAATTCGTTGAACTCCTTTGAATCCCATTCACGCTCCCACCCCATAAATTCGGGTTTGCGGCTCCATGCCAGTCTGTAGTAGGCATCAAGCATCTGTCTGAACTTTGACTGATATGCGTGTCCATAGATATCTGAAAGCATTTGCGGCTGAGCATCATTGATATTCGTGTAATCGAATTTTCGGATATCCCATGCCATGTCGAAGAAAGTCTGAATGTCCAGTTCGCCAGGTTTGATATCGCCCACATTCAGCAACCAGTATCGCCGAGCGCCAGTGTCGTAAGCTTTTTTCAGTTCCTCGTACATCAGCGCAGGGGGTGTGGTACAGAGCCACAGGTAGTCATGAGGCGGTCCCAGATAGGACAGATGATAATAGACACCCGAACCGCCCTTGCGCTGCTGTTCCTCGGGATTGCTCAACCGCTTCATATAACCGTAATTATCGTCGGGCCAGACCAGCGTCACGTTTTGAGGCACCTGCAATCCCGACTCGTACATCTCCATCGTCTCTTTATAGGGCACGAATATCTGCGGAATATCATCCACCCGTTTTCGCAAATACTTGGTCAGCATCGCCCTCTGATCACCGATGACCTGAGTAAGCACTTTCACACGTTCGGCAGCTGACAGATGACCTTGCAGCGCCGCATCGTGCAAACCTCGCATTGCCACTGTGTAAATATTCTCGTAAGCAGAAGTCTCACGGATACGCTTATCAAATTTATTCAATATGGCGGACCTGTTGGTCACGTAGTTCCAGTCACCGTCAACTTGAGAGTCCCATTCCTTGCGGCAGGCATTGTTGAACAGCATCGGTTCGCAATGGGATGTGGTGATGATGATGCCATATTCATCAGCCACGACCTTGTTTTCTGGATGGGTATAAAACGCGCCTGTACAACTGTGCATCGCTGGTGCAAGCATATTACCGCCCAGACGAAGTATCAGCTCGCAAACCTTTGCATACGTTTTAGGTCCGATGTCGTGCAGTTCCTTTTCATAGTTTTCCGACGCCCATGGCTTCATACCCCAATCCTCATCGTTGATAAAGATGCCGCGATATTTTACGGAGGGAGTTGCCGATGTATAATCTGCAGTGACATACCATCGAGGGTGTTTCACGACAGGCACGTCCGCCCACCACGTCCATGGCGACACACCCATCTGCTGACTGATAGTGAAAGCAGCGTAGGCTGTTCCTCTGCGGTCGCTGCCCGCTATCACAAGCGCCCTATCGACACCCCGCATCGGATGATTGACCCGTTGGATAACAAACTGTTCCCAACCGCCCTGAATACGTGATACGTCCAACTTGCGGTCGGTCACCAGTCGGTCAATCCATCTGTTGTGGCCCAATGTGCCGATGATGACCACATCTCCACGCATCATATTATTGCTCGTCTGCGGCCTTTTGCCTGTCACCGCCTCCACATCCGAAGCGAACATATATACGGTCTTCTCCACCAGCTTAGAGTCTGATCTGTCAAATACAATAGGGCTTTCAGTCAGCGGGAATGCATCTTTTTGATGAATGTCTGAAACGATGCGGCAATCGGTTGCCATCGCCATCATATCATTCGAGCCCGCAAAGAGTAAGAGGAAAAGTATTATTGGTTTTAAATATTGTTTGTAATTCATATAAACATTATTTTTAGTTATTATCTAATGATGTCAAGAATGATGCAAAGTAACAAAAAATTCATGAAAACAGAAATCATCACGATACATTTATTTTAGCATACGCAACAAATAGAAATGACAATGAAACTAATAAAGAAAAAATCCCAACTTTTGTTGACTTAAAAGCAAAAAAGGAAGGAGAAGCCTCACGGTCTCTCCATTCCCACTAGTATAACTATTTGATCATAAAACGCTATTCCGCCGAATAAACTTCTTTTCCTGCAAGTCCGTTGGCAAAACCGGCATAAGCGCGCTTGCGGCTGTAACCGCCATCCCAAAGGCCGATGGGTTGGTTGGCCCGCCATGACGATGTCGACGGACTGTCTGTCTGGGCCCACTGGGCAATGCCGTAGCGCTGCGCTGCCGGCACATTGTCGAAGAAAGCTTTGACAATAAACTGATAGAAGGCTGCCTGCCCTTTCAGTTGAGCGTCGGTGGCATCTGCGGTTAACACCGTTTTACCATTGGCATCCACGATACCCATGTCCAATTCGGATATGCGCACCAGTTTGCCCGTAGCGGCCATCAACTTGAACATGTCCACAATATGAGTTTCCTGACTAGCCTGCCTGTCGGCATTCATCTGATAAGATACGTGCATCTGCGTGCCGATACCATCTATCTTGGTCTTGCCGTCAGCTTCCCATTCACCAATCCAATGGATGAGACTCTTCAACTTTTGGTTGTTGTCCCAGTCGGATTCCAGATTATAGTCGTTGATAAACAATTTCAAATCAGAAGCTGCGCCGCCCGACTCTGCGAAATACTTGCGGGCATCAGCCACTGCCGTGCGCACATAGTCGAGGTCGCCCATATAGTCCTGCCAATAAAAGTTGGCTTTGGCATCAGCTGCCGAGACTGTTCCGCGGGTGGCCGACTGCAGGTCGTAGTAGCCGTCGCCGTTGATGTCCTTGCCAGAAATCGGTTCGTTCACCACATCCCATGCCTTGACGTATCCGCCACAAGCGTTCATCATACCTTGAATCCAGTTTGCCATGGCGTATTTCAGCGTATCCGCTTTCATCTGAGGTGTGTATCCTCCGGCACTTGCATCTTGGTCAGGGTCTTTGATACGCTCCATTGTATATGCCAAATAAGACGGTTTAGACCAGCCGCTCATATTCTCATCAAACTTGCCGTTGGCTACATATTCTTTTCCGTCGGCATCAGTCAGAGAGACATCATCCATGTAGAAATCGCCCTTGAAGGGACCGAAGACGAAGCCGAGCACGTCTATGGGATTATTGGCTGTAAACGTAGACGAGATGTTTGTCCAACTCGTTGTGGCTTTCACTGTTGGCGTGGGCCAGTATTGGGTGGCTCCGCCTGTGACTCTGGGCCAGCACGTGATCGAATAATCCTGAGAAGCCTTGATGCGCATTTTCAGGGTATAATCCTTTCCTTTCGTCAATGCGCTCGACAATGCGAGATCCATTCCCCAGTCCCAGGTATTTGTTTTTGCCTCAGGCGTATTGACATGCAGCACGTAGTTGGCAGCATTCGGGTCGGTGACGATGCCGTTCAGATATGCGTTGTTCTGCTGCGAGTGCCAAGCCAGCGTATGTCCGTAAACAGACATACTTGCGGCTTTTGCAACCTCTATGAACTTAGTGACTTTAGAGAAGTCCATTGTTCCATCTTTAGCCACGCACGAACCGTACTTCATGGTATTTCCAGCTGTCATCTCGTCGAAATTGCTCGCTGTGAGTGCGTAGACCACACCCTTGCTTACAAAGTCGGACACGGAGACACCAGTACCAAGTTTGAACTGTGGATTTGCTGTGCGGTCCACATAATTTTTGAGCACATCATATTGTTTCAGATACTCCAGTCGGGCCAGGCTGTCGGGCTCGTTCACTGAAAAGCCCAAAGCCTCGTTGTCGGCACAAGATGCGCAAAATGCCAGACATATTGCGCCGCCTAATAATATTCTGCTATATTGTTTCATGACTATCATCTATTTTTGTTATTTGGATGTATAAGTCGGAGAGAATGTCTCAATGCCTTTGATGCCACGGTCGCGCACCACGAGCGTGTCTTTCGTGGCAGTGGTCGTGCCGTTGGCAGTGACCTGATAGTCCAGATACAAGGCATCCCTGTCTTTGTTGCCCCAGCTCTTCTTCTCTCCCGCTTTGACGAACGTTCCCTTGCCTGTGGCTGTGAATCCGCTGGTGGCGGAGGCTACAGTGCAATTGTTGTTATCATCGAAAGTGAGCAGCAGATTGCAGGCAGAACTGAATGGCAACATGATGCTCTTCATGCTCTTGGTGGTGGTTGAAATCAGGTCGTCATCTTCCACACTCTTTTTATGGCGCACTGTTGTCTTGGTCTGTCCGTTGCCACTTACCATATCCACGCCACGGCGCAGATAAGTACCTGTCCAAGGATTGATGAACTTGATGCAATAGAGCACATAGTCTTTGGCAGCCACATCCCAGTCGGCAGGATTCGTCCTCACGGCATTTGCCGTCTTTGGCGTGCCCTGCAATATCGAATCGGCACCAGCCACACCCGTCATTCGCAACGGGATGACATACGTGTTGGTCAGAGCTGCCGCGTCGGCGAAGAAAGCATCATTGAGTTGCACCTTCACTGCACCGCTCATCGTCTTGTCGAGAAAAATCTGATTGGCGGCAAGAGAATAATATTCAGTTGGCATCGCCTTGACGGGTGTTCCGTCTTCAAAGGTGAGATTATTGCAAAGTGCATTGTCCACGGAGAACTCAATGCCAACCTTGTTTCCATTGGAGTACATACCTGAGAGCACGGCGTAAATCTCGCACTGATGTGCATTGTCAAGCGACGTGTCGAAGTTGTTGTCCTCGCCCAGTACGATTGTTCTCACAGGATACTGATAAGCGAAATACACTGCGCTGTGATCGTAGTCCGGGAATGACCAGTCATCGTTCTTGCACGACTGGAACATCAACACTGATGCGCACAGCAGACATATATATAATATAGAATTCTTTTTCATCATGATCATTGTTATATTTTCTATTATAAAATTATTGCCAACCGTCATTCTGCTGGAGATTACTCCACTTCAGAATTTCCTCGTAAGGTACAGGGCCGTAATACATGTAGTCCTTGTAGGCTCTGTCTTCCACGTTAATCGGGGTGTATTTCATTGAGCCGTCACCCTGCTTGTCTATCTGCATGCCACGGGCACTCTCGTTCAGTTTGGCCAGTTCCACCTTCCAGCGGCGCAAGTCGTAGAAGCGCTGATTTTCGAAACACATTTCCAGTCGGCGTTCGTTGCGTATCAGTTCGCGCATTTTGTCCTTATCGCCCTTGATGCTTTCCAGATAAGCGTCGCCGTTGGATGTTCCCACACCGGCACGCGTGCGGATGGCTTTGATCACATCATAAGCGCTGTAGGCATGAGAGCCTTTTCCCGTAGGACCATAAGCTTCGTTGGCAGCCTCAGCATAGTCGAGGAATAATTCGGTATATCTGATGCGGGCCGTATAATGTTTCGCCTTGGTGTTGTAATTGGGGTTCGGGTTGCATTCCGAGCGCAACAGTTTGCGCAGATAGTAACCAGTTCGGGTGGAATAGCCACTCTCCTTGTTGATGGCATCCGTTGTGGTGCCATAGGTACCCGTTGTAATGACGGTGTTGTTGGCGCCCTGCTTACTGCCATCAATCAAGATATAATTGGCCAAGCGCGGGTCACGACCAGTGTAAGGATCTGATGCCGAATAGCCGCTGTTGCTGTCGGTGATGGGATAACCGTTGGCCATCGGAAATGCGTCGACCAGATTCTGAGTAGGATTGATGCGGCCCTTGCCATAAATTGACGGTGGGAAGTTATCTGTTTCCAAGTCATTGTTGTCGCCCATATCGCTTCTCCAAATAATTTCGGCTGGTACAGACCCCGACGAAAGATTACTTATCTCAGTGGCATTGCAGTACCATGTGCCACCATTGGCAGCCATACCCTGTACGCCGCCTATTCTGTCGAGCACGGTAGCGGCGGCATTGGCGGCATCTTCCCATTTCACGCTGGTGCCGGCACTATAGGCGGGACTGGCTGCGAGCAGAGCCACCTGGGCACGCACTGCCTCCACAATGCGCCGTGTGATTCTGCCACGGGCAATCTTGCCGTTCACGCGATTGTAATCGCTGGCGTTGATACCCATTGCCGAATATTTGGCAGGCACGCTACCGTCGGCAACATCCTCGAAGTCGAGCGGCAGCAGTTGTGAAGCCCTGTCAATATCCTTGAATATGCTGTCCACACATTCCTGGAATGTGTTTCTCGGCACATTGAAGTTGGAGGATGAATTTTCGGATGTCGTCACGATGGGCACACCCAGCAACTTGCCGTCCACCCAACCGCCATGAGCCTGCAACAGATAATACATCTGTACGGCACGCAAGGCGTAAGCTTCACCTTTCAGACGGTCGTTGAAGAGCGTGCGCACGTTCTCGGTCTTGCTCCATTCCACCTTGTCCGTATTCTCCAGGAAGAGGTTGATATACTGGATGGCATTTCTGCGGCTCCCCCATTGTGACATCGGGTTCGTGTTGGCTGTCCAGTTGCCAGTCGCCATCTTCAGATAACTGTTTGTAATGTCATTGCTCACCGCATCATCGGTAGCCACATCACTGTTGGGTGACGATGAATAAGGCAGCAAGATGTAGGCGTTGGCCAATACGCCTTGCGCGTAAGAAGGCTCTTCGTACATGGACGTGAGGTCACGGATGTTCTCATTGGCGGGAACGAACAGGTCGTCACACGACGTGAGAAGTGGCAGCAGAGCCAAAAGACTGATTAGATATTTCGTTTTCATTATTTATGTTTTTAGAACTTGACATTGATACCCAAATTGTAGAATCTGTTGGCGGGTGCACTGCCCACATTCATCTCCATGATTTTCCGGTTACCCGACAATGTGAGCAGATTGGAACCACTGGCATACACGGATACGCCTCTTACGAAAAAATTGCGGAACCACACGTCAGGCAGGTCATAAGTCACTTGCACCTTGGCCAAGTCGAAGCGGTCGGTGCTGTAGAGCCAGAAGTCGGACGAGCGGAAATTGTTGTCGCTTGTCTCGGTGGTCAGGCGTGGATAGGTGGCAGTCTCCTTGGTGCTCTCCGTCCAGCGTCCCAACACAGCTTCCGAGTATTTTCTGTCTCCATACACCCACCAGTAAGAGTTGTTCTTGAACGCCTTCGCTCCGAATCCGCCTGTGCAGAGTGCGAAGAAAGTGATACTCCTCCACTTTGCAGTGAGGTTGATGCCCAGTGTCATCGGACTGCCATACCATCCGCCCTTGCCCAGATACACTTCGTCTTTCGAGTCGATCACGTTGTCGCCGTTTTGGTCGATATACTTGATGTCACCAGGTTTTACTGTTCCGAAAGCAGATGTCGGCGAGTTCTTCACGTCGGCCTCGTCCTGATAGAATCCTGCGCTCTTCAGTCCCCAGAGGGCATCCAGTGGTCTGCCCGTGCGGTTCTGGTAAGCGTCGGCATAATTTTCGTCACGCTTTGTAGCCTTCGTGGTGTAATACATGCCGTTCACGCCCAGTGACCAGTCCACGCCGCCCAGTTTCTTGTTCAGGTTCACACTGAAATCCACGCCCGTACGTTTGTCCTTGTTGTAGTTCACGTAAGATACGAACGATGCAGAAGGATAATAGGTGGTGAAATAATCAGGGAACAAAGTGGAAGGTTTGATGATGCCGCCGTCCATCACATTGGTGAAGAACGAGGCTTCGGCAGTGAGCAGATGACGGAACAGCGAAGCCTTGACCGTTGCCGACAGTTCCTTGCGCTTGATGAAGTCAAGGTTGGCATTGCCGCCGCGCTTCGAGTTGGTAGAGTGTTCCGACACACCGTCTTTCCATCCCCACCATGCGCCGTCGCTTTGGTCATAGTTGGCCTCATACATATAATAATCGCTGATGTCGAGGTCGGTATTCAGTTCGCTCAGCGATGCGCTCAGCGTGAGATCGTCCACGGCGGAGACATCTTTCAGGAAGTTCTCATTTTTCATTTTCCATCCCAGCGTGAGCGATGGCGAGAGGGCATTGCGGTTGCTCGAAGCCAGTTTCACGGTATGCACAGCGGCAGCACCCAATTGGACGTAATACTTCTGTGCATAGTTGTAATCCACTTCCAAACCCAGATTCACATTACTTGTGCGATGATAAGTGCCGGATATGGTCTGCTGATAACCCGCGCCCACGAGTGTGGCACTGATGTGATGCAGACCGGCGATGGTCTTCCGATAATCAAACTGGCTGGAGAACATGATGGTCTGACGGTCGGCACTGTTGCTGATGTTCTGCGTGCCCGATTTCTTATCATTGTTGATTTTTGTCAGACCCGTGATGATGTCGGCACCATTATAGTTTGCCCATGCCGGTGTATACGTGGCATAAGTGTTGTTGTAAGACGTGTTATACGATGTGGCATAGTCCACAGCAAACTGGGTGGTGAACGACAGACCTGCCAGCACTTTGGCCAAATCCACATTCACGCCAGCATCAAACTGGAACTGGCGGCTCGTGTATTTGCCATGACCCGAAGCATACATATCGCCAAACACGTTGGTCTGGTCGATGGTGGTGCCGCTCAGGAAATACTGTCCGCCGATCACATTCTGACTGTTCGCCATCAGCGTCTGTGAGTTGGTATCCATGCTATTCAGATAGCTTGTGGGAATCAGCGGACTGATGCGGTTGGGACGCAGCGTTGCCGCCTGACTCCAATAGTTACCGCTGCCGTTGGCTGACTTCACATCATAAAAAGACACATTACTATGGATGAACGCCGAGATGAAATCATTCAGTTGCAAATCCACGTTACCGCGGATGTTCAATCTGTCTGTGCCGTTGTTTTTAGCCTCACCGAATTTGAACACATCATTCAAATGATAATAACCGATGTTGGCATAAAAACGGGCTATGCGGCTGCCACCTGTAATCTCGGCACTCACATCACTGCGGTTGGAATATTTGCGGATGTAGTCGGATGAATAGAAGTCCAGATTCGGATAACGGTAAGGATTAGCCCCCGACGCGAAGTTATAGATATCCGCGTCACTGTAGAGAGCAGGTTTACCGTCGTTGGAGAGCGCTTCATTGTAGAGCGTCATATATTGCGCGGAACCCAAATACTTGGGATAACTCTTAGCAACAGAAATACCCGTGTTGGCATTCACCTTTACACGCAGACGGCCCATCTCGCCTTTTTTGGTTGTAATCAGCAAGGCGCCTTTGGCGGCACGGCTACCATAGAGCACCACGGCCTGTGCACCTTTCAGAAAGGTGATTTGGTCTATTTCCTCTGGCAGCACGTTGTTGGCATCGCGTGGCACTCCGTCCACCATCACCAGATAATCAGTCATTCCCCACAAGGAATTGCCGTTCCAGCCACCTACATATCCCTGCAGATTGTCCAGGCTATAGGTATTGTAGTTTTTCTCAGACAGTTTTTTGTAGTCCAGCACTGAAACGCCACCCATCAAGTCGCTCTTTGCCACTTTTCTGAAAGCCACCTGCACCTGTGGGTCGTTTTTCGTGGAATCCTTATCGCCAGCTGCCGTCTGTGCGCTCGTTGCCAAAGGCAGGCAGACCATCGCAGCTCCGATGAATATTTTTATATGTTGTTTCATTCCTATCAATTTTTAACTGTTAACTATTAACTGCTTACCAACCTGGGTTTTGCTTGAATTCAGGATACATGGAAGTATCGGTTACCTTCAGTGGGAACCAGTAATGTTTTGTTCCGAAGTTGCGTGTCAGGATAGTCTTCTCCGTCCATCCCGATATCTGGGCATCGGATGGCTTCTTGCCACTGGTGAAATAGTTTTGCGGCTCCACACGTGTAAATTCCTGTGATGTCTTCACGGTGTAAGGCTTTTCGGTGAGCAACAGCCAGCGTTGCAAGTCGTTGAAGCGGAAACCTTCGAATGCAAGTTCGGCGGCACGCTCGCGGCGCACCTCGTCGATAAACTTGTTCTTGTTTGCCGTGTATTTACTGTTCACATGTCCTTCACCCACACGGTCGCGCAACGTGTTGATAGCGTCCTCGGCAGTCTTCGCAAAGTTGGAAGCCTTACCTTTTGCACCGTCCACAGCTCCACAAGCCTCGGCATACATCGTGTAGATATCGCCCAGACGCATATAGGGCAAATAGATATGCAGTGAGCCCGACCAGTTGTACAGTCCGTCATATTTGTTGGCTGTGTGCGGCGTAATCTTCTGATAGAAATAGCCTGTGCGTGTACCCGTCTGTGCATCTCTCATCAGACCATTCGTGGAGAGGTCGCAATAGCGCAGATTCTCCATCGAAGCTGGCATGGTGCCGTTCACATATTTGCATCCATCATAGACGATGTCATGATAGAAGCGCGGGTCACGGTTTTTGAAAGGATGTGTGGGGTCGAAACCAGAATCAGGGTCATCGATGGGAAGTCCGTTTGCCATGCCGTAAGCATAGTTGATATAGTTGGCTGTAGGCATGTGGCATGCTCCGCCCTCCACAAGGTTGTTGATGGTCGGGCCGAAAGTCTTCGTGGTACCCCAGTTACTGCCGTTGTAGTCGGTTGAGGGTCCGCGGAAGATGGCTTCGCATGTGCCTGGCATCAGCCAGTTCTGACCTGTGGTGTAGAACAGATCACTGAAACATGATGTGGCATCATCGGTTCTGACGTGGTTGTAGATGTCCTTATATTTGAATTGTGCCAATGCATACTGGGTCTGTCCGCTTTCCACCAGTGAGAGCAGTTCGCCAAAGGCCTCGGCAGCCTTTCTGCAATAAGTCTCATCATAACTATAGGTGTTGGCACCGCCTGTCTGTGCACCGTTCTTCATCAGTGGACTGCCTGCCCAGAGATAGTTTTTGCCAAGATAGCCCAGCGCCATGATCTTGTTGACGCGCAGGTCGTTCTTGCCCTTGGTGTTCGCACCTACTGTGGTGTTATCCCAGTTGATAGGCAACAAGTCGGCGGCACGACGGAAGTCGATGGCTGCACTGTCTGCACATTGTTGATAGGTGAGTCGGGGAAGTGTAAGCGTCTGGTCCGACGGAAGCACAGAGGTGATGTAAGGCAGACCGCCGAAATATTCCATCATCTCGAAATGCCACCATGCACGGAAGAAATATAGTTGACCTGCAATCAGGTTTTTCTCCTCCTGTGTGGCTTCGGTCATCTTGTCGAGGTTGGCAATACCGATATTGCATTTGCGGATGCAATACCATGCATGAGGCCAAAGGGCATGATTGAATTTATTAGTAGATGTTGGATCGGTCGATGGTTTGTCCAGCCATTGTCCCGGCTGACCCATCATACCTGCCTGCCATGCCCAGAAGTTACCCAAGTCCACCTGGTTGTCCATGTGCCATGAGTCCTGAGGGTCCATCACTTCGTCGTCGCCCCAGTTCCAAGTGGTGGTCCAGTAGTTCTTCAGTTTGTCGGGAATGCAATTGTAGTTTTCCTCCACGAATCCTTGGAAATTGGTAAAGTCCTTGAATGCGTCATCGGCGGAAACTGTCGAGTCAGCGGTTTTGTCCAGATAGTCTGTACAGGATGTCAATCCCAGCACAGCCATTGTCATCATGCCGACACCGAATAATATATTTATTTTTTTCATTACCGTAATGTGTTAAGGGTTAAAGTGATAATTTGATACCTAGGTTAAAACGTTTCATCGTTGGATAGGCTCCTATGTAGCTGGCTCCCGCGAAGTTTGATTCACGGTCGTCGGGCATTCTCGACCATGTCCAGAGGTTGTTTCCGTTGATGAATATCTTCAGATTGCTGATGCCCATACGCTTGATCCACAGGCCGTTGAAGGTGTAAGCGATTTCGGCGTTCTTCAGTCGGATGTAAGAACCGTCGTACAGATATTGAGTGGCATCATTGTAACTGGGTTGCGAACTCCAGCGCGGTACTACTACATCAGCGGTGATATTATCCTTCGACCACCATGAACCAATGTTGTAGACATTGTCCAGGTTGCTGCCGAAGCTGCCCAAGGTCACGTCGCGGGTCACGTTGGTCACGCCATAGAACTGTACGAAACAGCTGAAGCCCTTCCACTCGAAACCGATGGTGGCATTGTATGTATTTTGGGGAGTGCTCGAATAGGCATAAGGCACCTGGTCTTTGGTATCTATCACGCCGTCGGCGTTGAAGTCGATGATGTTATAGTCGCCTGGCAGTTTCTGCGTGTCGTTCTTGTCATGCTGCGTGCTGCCATACAGTTGGTCGTAAGTGTTGCAGTAACCGGAACTGATATACGATGTGTACTGTCCAATACTGTAGCCTGCTTTTTTCTGATAAGCCGGCAACAGGGCGGCATCGTCTTTCACGATGATTTTGTTCACCGCATGAGTCATATTCAGGTTGGCCCACAGGCGCGTCCACTTGTTCAGATTCTTGTTGAAGCGCAGTTCCAATTCGTAACCGTGAGTTTTCACCTCTCCCAAATTGGCAGTGGCGGGCGTGGTTCCGAAATAGGAAGGCACGGAACGTGTTGAACCATCCACAAGGATATTTACACGTTTGTCGTGGAAGAAATCCACGCTGCCGGCGAGCATACCGTGCAGGAAGGCATAATCAACACCGATATTGGTCTTTTTCACTGTCTCCCACTTCACATTCTCATTTCCCACGGTAGCCTCTCTGTACCATGTGTAAGGGCTGGTACCGTGGTTGGTGTCGAGTGAAGAGTTGCCACCATAAGCCCACTGGGTCATATATAACCAGCGACGGCCAACGTTGTCGTCTCCGATTTCACCGTAAGAGGCTCTTATCTTCAGCATATCCAAGAATTTGATGCTCTTCATGAACTTCTCTTCTGATACCATCCATCCGATGGCTCCCGAGTTGAAGAATGCGAAGCGGTTGTCCTTGCTAAACTTCTCCGAACCGTTGTAAGCACCGTTATATTCTATGAAATAGCGGTCGGCATAATTATAGGTGGTACGGAATACCCAATCTTCACGATAATGGGGAACCTCACTACCTCCGGCATACTCCTGACGGGCGAAAAGTCCCATAGCGGTGATGTTGTGCAGTCCGAAACTGCGTCCCCAATTCAGCTGAGCCTGATAGTTCAGGTTGCGTTGCGTCATGTTATTGTTAACTGATCCTCCGTTGATGGTCCAGAGCACACCTTGCATATAGTCGAAGTTATTGTTATTGTCATAGTCGGTCTTATAAGTCACGATGCCCGTTTCAGGATCTATCCATTTGTGCTGGGCATCATGATAGAGGTCACTGATACCGCGCTGGTTTTCCACGAACACGTTATCCCATGATATCATACCGTTCACTTTCAGTCCCGGGGTGATGAAACTCAAATCCTGCTCCAACGTGAAATCGGTGTTGATGCGGGTGGTGGTGGTCTTCATCGTACCCGACACGGCGAGGTTCTCGGCAGAGTTGCTCACATTCGAGATGGCGGGATAATATCCCCATGAACCGTCTGAATACTTAGGCAGGAACACATCCGGAGCGATATTGTAAACACCAGCCCACTGCTGGGCTATCTGCCATTCGCTGTTGATGGAGTTGTTCCATGGCGACTGTTTCTGACCAGACGAACCAGCCACATTCATCTTGAGCGTTGTGGTCTTGGTGAGTTGGAAGTCCAAGTTGCTGCGCACATTGATACGGTTGAAACCATAGCCGGAGCTGTAGTTTCTGCCGTTGTCCCACTGTTTGAAGATATCGCCTTCATGGACGAAATCTGTGGAAACAAAGTATTTCACGGATTTCGTACCGCCCGAAATATTGGCGTTGGCATTGTAAGACATGGCATAATCACGGAACAAGGCTTTCTGCCAGTCCACGTTGGGATAGCGTTCGCGCTGCTCCAAGGTAGTCTGGTTGCGGTACATCTCAATGGTAGACTGCGGTGTCATCCTCGTCCATGAAGAGGGTGAGATAGGCAGTTCGTGCTCGATGGCGGTATTGCGCAGCATCAGGGCATCATAAGAATCGTACTTGTTAGGCAGGAACGACGGGGCTTTCATGGTCATGTTCACGTTCACGTCGATACGGGCCTTGCCCTCTTCACCTCTTTTAGTTGTAATCAAGATGACGCCGTTGGCACCTTTCACACCATACACGGCTGTTGCCGATGCGTCTTTCAGCACTGAAATGCTTTTCACTGAGTTGATATCCACACTGCTCATCGGGCGCTCGATACCGTCAACAAGCACCAGCGGGTCGCTGTTGTTCCATGACGAGGCGCTACGAATCACAATCTTCGGCTCTTCCTCACCAGGCATACCGCTACTGGCTGTGGTCACGACACCTGGCAGATTACCCGTAAGGGCTGCACCGATATCGTTCACACCGCCTGCACGCTTGAGCACTTCGCCAGAAGTCTGGGTGATGGCACCCACAACAGAAGCTTTCTTCTGTTGGCCGTAACCGACGACGACAACCTCACTTAGTTCGGCATTGTCATCATCCAACACCACTTTAAAATTACGAACATTGCCCACCTTTATCTCTTTGGTCTTCATTCCGATGTACGAAACGACTACCGTCGCGCCGGCATTGGGCACTGTCAAAGTGAAATGGCCTGAAAGATCTGATATGGTACCAGTCCCTCCATTGCCCTTCACAACTACTGAGGCTCCTATAATCGCCTCATTATTCTTATCCACCACTGTTCCCTTGATGGATATGCCACTTTGGGCATACATACCTATATTACACACAAGGAGCAATATAAGTACAGGAACGATTTTTTTAATTAAAAGTTTCACATTTTCCATCATTTAATAATTAATCATTAGTAAAGTCGATTGACGTTCATCTCAATTTAATTTTTGAGTTTAACTGTCGTTTTGATAGTTTTTAAATTTAGATATCATTATTACGGGTTATTAAGACGTCACAAAAGTATAGAACTTATTAATACAACACAAAATTGGATGTTCCATAGATTTCCACAAGTGTTACATATTAAAAAAAATGATATATATTACTTCTGTCCGGAGGAATTCTCCCATATCCATAACTGACCATCATCGGTAGGGTGAGCATCGGGCGTTTTTAACTTTGTCAAACAGCTCGCTCAAATCAATCTTCTGAAAGGGAACAGACTTTATTGCAGCTGAAATAATGTAAAGATTTTGTCAATATGATATTTTTTTTAGCGATAGCAAGCAATAGGTAATCGCACAAAGCAATCCAAATCTGTGTGTAGACTGCGTTTCCTGTCGTACCGAAGAACGATTTGATGCGCAAATGCCGTTTTATCCATTTGAAGAAAAGTTCGACGAAACATCTCTCCCTGTAAAATTCCGCAACGGTCAGGGCTTCTACATTGAAGACATCGTGAGATATTCATAGTGATTGCCATCGGAGAAATTCTCGCCCTTATACAAATCTCGGGCTCTCTTTATGAGCACTTGCCCAAAGTCACTGTATATGTGCCAATCCTTCTTGCTGTTTATTTCTGCAGGCGAGGATTTTGTCATGGGCTTCAGTCCAGATAAGTAAAGTTTGGAAGACAAAGCCGAGAACGTGACCTCAATGCTCCGAAAACTATCCTGGTCTGTGAACTGAGCAAAACTCATCGCATAAAACTGGTCTCTGCAAGTGAGACGGATACTATGCCGATTACCCTTATACTTGTCAACACATTTTTCAAATGTGTAGCGAGGAATGAGCGACATGATTTGAGAGAAAACGGTCTTTCTTTGATTCATAATAACGTACTCGATAAACAAGAGCATTTGTAGATGCCCATGCAAAGGTACAAGATCAAATCGCGAAAAATAAAAAAACATTTTTGCAACCAATCGTTACGTTTGTTCCATATTTTTATATACTAAAATGTTGTTGTCTATTAAGGTGTTAATTTATATGCAATACCAAACGGCGATAAGACGTAAGAGAAGGTGTACCCGAATCCGAGATCTCAAGAATGATGTGTATAGTCTTTCCTTTAGCTTCCGATGGTATTTTTATAGTAACCTTTGATGAACGTGCATTACTTATCGGTATATTACCACTGTAGGTCCCGACTTCCTTATAGTAAAACCAATAATAATGCAAATCATTACCATCCGGATCATAACTACGTGAAGCATCAAATGTTAAATCCGAAGAAGAATCTATTGTTCTTTCCACCATATCTTTCGATGCCGATTTTTCATTATCCAATACCACTATGGGATGATGGTTAGCTCCCTTGTAGTCACTTGTTACACTCCATTGTATGCGAGCAGCAAAATCATTGTTGATATCATCCTTCCATTTTGAAATAGACTCACCTCCCTCAAGAGTATTCGTATACATGAAATAAGGGTCATATTGAGATTCCACCATACCATTCTTTTCCACCCAATCCATACCTCGGACATCAGATTTGCGGACAGTACTGAATCTTCCGCCCCAACTCCCATATTCCATTTTCTCAGGGACATTCAAACCATTGTCGACTAAATAAAAGAACGAAGGCGAATCACCTTCAGTAGCCCATGCCCTATTAGGATAGACAGTACCCATAGGAGCATAAGCCTGGATGTTCTTTTTCACCCAATCATCCGAAGGCCCCCAACCATAGACATCTTTATTACGGATATAAAAAATATTAGGAAAGTTACGCACTATCCAAGATCCAGCATCATCTTGACCTAATATATCGTAGATTCTAATTTTACTGATGAAACGTTCAACGTCTGCTGCGCTCCGTGTCTGTTTAACTTTCCATAAAGCCTGGGCAATTGTATTCATGCCACACCAAGACGTAAGCCATATAGGACGCGCATCATCCTTGTCCACTGCATTGATTATCAATTCTGAACCTTTGGAATCTTTTCCATTTCCCACTCCGGCCATACCAACTTCAGTCTGTCCCGTAGCTACAATCGAGCGAAGATAACTTGTGGTCGGATAATCTTTAGAATGAACAAGCAGATTCGGCAAAGCCTGATCATAAGCTTTAATGATTTTATTTAATGTAGAAACTCCTGGGGTCATCTTCACAAAAGCCTCTCCGCATATTAGCCCTTCTACATCCAAATCATTCGACATTAGTAACAGATGTACCATTGACTCTTCATCATCGGGGTCTGATCCCCCTATATCAGTAGTAACAATAATTCTTTGCAAATGACTTTCTGTAACTGTAGGCAACTGACCATTTTCACTGTCGGTATTACATCCTACCAAACTTATGGTCATTTGAGCCATAAGCGTTGCCAATAAAATTTTTTTCATAGGTTCCTTTCTTATGTTAGTTATAGTTCATACTTTAATAGCTGCAAAATTATAGATAATATTTCAAAAGGTTCAGACACCTTGTTACACGCTTCGCACATCACGTAACATTTACAATATTACTCTAAATTATATTTGCCAGATTACAAAAAATGTCGTATTTTTGTAACATGATGAAAACGAACTTTTTCCTTCCAATATTGTTTATTATACCATCCTTTGCCTTTGCACAGAGAGGACGGTACTATAGCACAGACAATTTTTTGTCAAGTGGATTAGTGCATCAAATTTACCAAGATCAAAAAGGATTTATATGGATGTCGACCATGAATGGCCTTAACGTGTTCGACGGTTATCAATTCCGTTTATACAAAAAGGGAAATGGAGGCATGGCTGGAAATGTAGTAAACTGCGTAGAACAAAATTATGACAATAAAATCTACATTGGGTTAGGCAACGGACTCCAACGATTTGAAAACGACACATTTGAAAACGTGAGTTGGGATAATGATAAAAACAGCTCAGTTTCATGCTATATCAACTGCTTATGCATATCCTCTTCTGGCACTATTTTGGCTGGTAGCTCAAGCCATACAGGACTTATCGAAGTAAAGAAAAACGGGAAAGCCCATTGGATTTTTTCAAAATACAAATTCATCAATTCTGTAGTTAAGATGATGGTTGATAAAGATCATCAATTATGGATGCTAACAGAAAACAATGGCATCATCTGTACAAAAGGAAAGCGAATGTCACATTTTTTCGCCAAAGAAGGCCAAAACGATGGTTTCACAGACATCTGCCAAGATGCCAAAGGTGATATCTACACCGCAAATATCAAAGGTGGCTTGTACAGAATGAAGTACGGCACAAAAACATTCAACATGATAAAATGTACTCAAACATTGCCCATTGCTTCTCTTTTTGCAACAACTAATAATATAATCCTACTTGGTACCAATGGGCTCGGGTTGATAGAATATAATCCGAGATATAGCTGCACATCTTCCAGAAATAGTCTAAACACAGAAATTGATCTTAAGCGAGGGAAAATTTATTCAATACTCGAAGACAAACAGGGTAATATATGGACTGGTTTACTACAAAAAGGTGTATTCCTGCAACCGATTTTCAATGCGGGATTCCATTATATGGGATACCGCATAGGAGAAACAAACTCTATAGGTGACGAATGTCTTAATAATATAAAAAGGACTGTTGATGGCACACTTTGGGTTGCTACAGATGGCGATGGTCTATTCTCACTTGATATAAATGGCAATCTTAAGCGGCACTACACAGCACTTCAAGTGCCTGCTGCAATACTAGGAATCGACGAAGACTGTTACGGACGTCTATGGGTAGGATCTTATCTTGAAGGTTGCGGATGGATAGACCGTATTACAGGCAAATATCATCGTTTAAAATGTACACAGAAAGGCAAGGCACAACTTGTCTTTGATGTCGTAGCCGATAAACGTGGACATTTGTGGATAGGCACCATGGGAGCAGGACTCCTTTGTGTTGACTTAAAAACTTTAACTCCCATCAGAATATACTCTCACGAAACAAACAGGGATTATTCTCTAACCAATAATTATATTCAACAGCTCACGATGTCGACCGACGACACCAATCTCTACGTATCCACGACAAGTGGACTTTCATGTATTAATACCATTACTGGTAAGACCTTAATAATAGCTGGCAGTAACAATTTGTTAAGAAATGACCTTAACGTATTAGATGCCAAAGACGATACTGCTGACAGATTATGGGTATGCACACCACTAGGTTTATATATTATCAATAAAAATACATGGCTAAAAAAACTAATCACCATACGAGACGGACTTGCCGATGACAATACAGCATCCGTACTCATTGACAAGTTCAACAGAGCATGGGTTAGCACATCTCACGGATTAAGTTGTATTGACCCGAAAACATTCAATATAAAGAATTACTATGTGGCTGACGGATTACAAGGAAACGAGTTCAATGGTGGCGTTTCAAGCAAAGCCAAAGACGGGACAATGTACTTCGGAGGAATGTCAGGCCTCACATGGTTTGATCCTTTGAAAATAAAACATCGAAATGAAAAATATCAAATAACTATAACGGGTTTTTTAGTGGGTAACTCCAATATCAGAGCTGGTGAAAAATCAGGAAGTTATACAATTACAGATAAAGCTGTAACGGATTCCCGCAGATTCGATTTATGCTATCAAGACAATTCTTTCACTGTAACGCTATCAACGCTATCGTATGACAATCCCGAACGTGTTACATTCTTTTACAGTGTCAACAATGAACGATGGATCAGATTGCAACAAGGAAAAAACGCACTCGCATTCTCGCATACGGAGCCAGGCACATATCAATTTAAGATAAAAGCTCAAAACATGGACTCCGTATCAAGTATTTTAGAATTTAGGGTATGTATCCACCCCGCATGGTATGCTACTATTTGGGCAAAACTTACATATATCATTTTTATAATCTTGTCGCTATGGTGGTACTTAAGTTCCAGAAAGAACAAAGAGCGCAATAAACTGCGATTACAAGAACACATCCACGCAGAAGAATTGAGTGAAGCTAAACTGAAATTTTTTATTAACATAAGTCATGAAATAAGAACACCTGTCACACTCATCACCGCGCCACTACAGCAACTACTTAAAATTGACAATGATCCAATAAGACATAACTTATATGAGATAATCCGCCGTAACTCCGAACGCCTATCCAATCTCATCAACCAAATGATGGATTTACGAAAAATAGATAAAGGGCAAATGCACATGCAAATGCAAAAAACAGATCTGATAAAGTACACTCAAAATGTAGTCTCTCTCTTCGAACAGCAAGCGAAAATAAAGGATATACGATTGTCATACATACACGACGAAGAATCTTTATCCGTGTGGATAGATTGTTCGCATTTCGATAAAATTATCATCAATCTGCTCTCGAACGCATTTAAATACACCCAAACGGGTGGACACGTTACAACAGAAGTAATTCATGGGGAAAATAATGCCATGATAAAAGTAAGTGATGACGGAGAGAATATTCCCGAAGAAAAAATAAACTGTATTTTTGAAAGATTCTATCAGACAGCATCAATTACCAACTACAGACAAACAGGCACTGGTATCGGACTCAACTTAGCACGTTCGCTAGTAGAACTTCATCATGGTACTATAACGGTATGCAACAATGTTGATGCTGAAGGTTGCACATTCACAGTCTGTATTCCATTAGGAAATAATCATCTTAACAAGAACGAAATATGCGCAAGTGATCTACCTAATGTTGACGTTACACAGCAAAACGATGTATTCTCTGAACATATCAATTTAGGACCCTCGTTTTATATATCAAAGACAAAGCCATCAATTGTCATTGCTGAAGATGAAGAAGATATTCGCTCTTATATTATAGACCAATTAAAAGAAGAGTATAATATTATCGATTGTAAAAATGGGAAAGAGGCTCTTACCGCAATTTTGAAAAATATTCCACAATTAGTCATAAGCGACATTATGATGCCCGTAATGGATGGCAATGAACTTTGCATTAAGATTAAAGGAAATATAAATACAAATCACATACCTGTCATTTTGCTGACTGCAAAAAATCAAGATGACGACAAATTGATGAGTCTTGAAGCAGGAGCGGATGTTTACATGGTAAAACCATTCAATATGGACATTTTAAGACAGACTATCGGCAATCTTATCAACGAGCGGCATATATTGCAAAACAAATTCTCTGGCAATGAATATCAAGAAGACAAAATCAACAAAATAAGTGTCAAATCACCTGACGATTATTTACTCGAACGAGTTATGGCAGTGATAAATGACAATCTTACAAATTCAGATATCAATATAGAACAAATAGCAGACGAAGTAGGAATTAGCAGAGTGCATCTGCATCGTAAGCTCAAAGAACTGACAAATCAAACTCCACACGAATTAATTCGAAATATACGATTAAAACAGGCAGCAAATCTTTTGGCCAACGGCAACCAAAGTATCGCTGGAGTAATGTACGCATGTGGTTATACTAATGCCACATCATTCGCCCGCGTTTTTAGGCAAATGTACGGTATAACTCCTAGCGACTACATGAAAGAACATGAACAAATGAAAAAATCATCATCCAAACAGAATTAGGCTGAATGAAAAACAAATTAAAAGCTACTGCGTCATTACTCGATGCAAGTAATCGCGTTACTCGGTACAAGTAGTCGTGTCACTCGGTGCGAGTCAACGCGTCGCTTTCATCTTCACTTTCCTCGGCACTTTTGCTATTATCTTTTGCATCCCTGTATGCCAATGGGGATATTCCATACTGATTCTTAAATAAGGTGGAGAAATTAGACACGCGTGGGAATCCTGTCATATCCGCGACCTCAGACACCGAATACTTCTTTTCGCTGAGCAGCGTGGCTGCCTGTTTCAACCTCACATTCCTGATAAAGTCGCGCATCGACTGATTGGTGAGCTCCTTCATCTTGCGATAGAGGTGAACCCTGCTGATACCCACTTCCCTGGTTATCATTTCCACATTCAGTTCGGGATTGCTCAGATTGCTGTCTATCACCTTCATGATGCGTTCCATGAGTTTATCATCGGGTGATTTGGCGGTCAATTTGGTGATTTTGTCCTCTTGGTCCTGCTTTCCGGTAAAGTTGTTGCGCAACACCTCTCTATTATTGATCAGGCTCTCTACCGTCTTCTTCAGAATGCTGATGTTGAACGGTTTGGTGATGTATGCGTCGGCACCGCGCTCCAAGCCCTCAAGATTATCCTCCATGGTGGTCTTCGCCGTGAGCAGGATGACCGGGATGGAATTGGTATTCGGGTTGAGCTTGATCTTGCGGCAGAGTTCAAATCCGTCCATCTCCGGCATCATGATATCGCTGATCACCAGGTCGGGACTGTTGGCCAAAATCATCCGGTAAGCCTCACGGCCATTGCAGCTCTCCTGCGTATTAAACGATGGACGAAGCTGCGCGCAGATATACTTACGGATTTCCTCATCGTCTTCCACCACCAATACATAATGCTTGGTGCGACGGCGGCTCTTCTCTTCATCAACAAAGATTTCGGGCACGCTGACCTCCATCTTCCCGGGCAGCGGCTCCGCATTTCTATCCATCTCGTCTTCACGCAAATGCTTGTTGCCCAGAGGCAGACGGATGATGAAACGGCATCCCGAACCCGAGGTGTTGTTCTCGGCATGGATGTCGCCATGATGCAGCTGCACAAGCGAACGAGTAAGATGCAGACCGATGCCTGTGCCGATATTCGAGTTGTTCAGACTGTTGTGTATCTGATAGAAACGTTCGAAGATTTTTTCTATCTCAGCACTGTCGATGGCCAAGCCACTATTGGAAATCGTGATTTCCGCCATATCTTTCTTTTCCACGAAGATGTCGATATGACCATTGTTGGGCGTGAACTTGAGGGCATTGGAGAGGATATTGACAATAATCTTATCGAAATTGCCACGGTCCACCCACAAGTCGAGGGCATCCATCTGATGGTGGAAGTCGAAGGTGATATTCTTCAGTTGCATCTGCTGCGCGAAATCACCGCTTATGTCATTGATTAATTTGATGATGTCGTTTTCACTGAACCGCAAAGTCATCTGTCCCTTGTCTATCTTACGGATATCCATCAGTTGGTTGACCAGTCTCAGGATGCGTTGGGCACTTCGGTTGATGGTGCTGTAACTCTTTTGACGTTCATCATCCTTATCGTTCGCCATCAACTGGTTCAGTGGACTGATAATCAATGTCATAGGGGTTCGTATCTCGTGGGCTATATTGATAAAGAACTGCAGTTTGGCCTCATTGATCTTTTCTGTCTGCTGTATCTTTTCCAGCTTCCTTTTTCTTCTGTATCTGTCCTTCACGTAAGCCAGACCTCTATTGATGGCAATCAGCAGCAAGATGATGTATATCATGACCGCCCACCATGAAGCATACCATGCATGATGTATCACAATGGTGATGCTGCGGATGTCGGAAGATGTATCGCTGTCCATGGATTTGATGCGGAAATGGTATGTACCCGGACTCATATTATTGAATGTCACGCGGTTTACGCCAGCCCGCTGCACATGCCACGGCCCATTATTGATGGAGTAGGCATAAGTGATGCGCTCGGCATTGTAGAAGTCCATGGCAGAAAATTCCAATGTGATGTTGTTGTCATTGTGTGACAAATCAAACCTGTCGGATTCATACACAGCCTTGTCGGTGATGGTGAACATACCCGACTTCATACTCGCACTCACAGACTTATCGCCAAGATAGAGGCCCACAAGCTTGATGATGGGTTTCTTGGCGGCTACATTCTGATAGCTTACATTAAAATAGGTAACGCCCTCGGTACCACCAAAGTAGAGATTGCCTTTGCTGTCGGCAAAAGAAGAACAACTGCTAAACTCGTTGCTTTGCAGACCGTCGCTCGAATAATAATTGACGAACTTATGATTCACTGCGTTATAATGGGATAATCCATAATCGGTACTTATCCACAACCCCTTTTTGTTGTCATTCTGTATGGCGCATATAGCATCGCTGGGCAATCCGTCGTGCATCGTAAATATTTTGTATTTACCTGTCTTTTCATTCAGACAAATCAATCCATTTG
>ENA-UOYA01001490-UOYA01001490.1-activated-sludge-metagenome-genome-assembly--contig:-NODE-1490-length-24707-cov-5.738845_pt1 | contig 24707 bp, 33 predicted proteins | sample MGYA00238163_ERZ764804 | MGnify/ENA primary metagenome ERZ764804 (study PRJEB28919, sample SAMN05720223) | activated sludge metagenome | isolation source: Anaerobic digester | place: Hong Kong... | reverse complement strand
ACTACAACAGAGAAATCTGGTTAAGGTAACTTAATGTGGTAAGCTAAGCTGGTGGTCATTGGTTCGAATCCAATCGGAATCACTTTTTCATAATTTGTAGACGATTATAAGGACTTTGTTTCTACTTAGTCCTTTTTTTTATTATTAACAATTAAATATTTAAAACATGTTTGACTTTTTAAAGAAAAAAGAATTTAGAGAACCTTCTAAAGATTTAGTTTTGCCGCCAGACGAACCTATATTTACACCTCCGTCTATTATTGTTTCAGGAAATGTTGATGCGACAAAATATGTCGAACATCTAAAAAATGTGATTGATCAAAATAATATTGAAGGCCCTGATTTTTTAGAGTTTTCTAAAGCATTGGAAAATATGAACGGATTACCTTTAAATGAACAACAGAAAATTACAAATGCTTTTAGTATTTTAGCCACAACAGGTTTAACTAAAGAGCATTTAATTTCAACAGGTAATCAATATCTTACCATTTTGGATAAAGAAAGTTCTGATTTTAAAACTGAATTACAAGCTGCAAGAAATACTAAGATAGATTCTAAACAGACAGAAATTCAAAAATTGACTGCTGAAAATGAAGAATTTAGTAACAAAATACAAGCTAATATTCAAAAAATTGCTGTATTAAATTCGGAAATACAAACTTCTTCATTAGAATTAAGTTCTAATGAATCAGCATTTAATCAGGCTTTTTCACAAATCAAAAATCAAATAACTAATTTATTAACAAGCATTTCAAATTATTTATCATGAGTTTAACACCTATTACAAATGAATCTTCAGGATCTAATGCACACTGGTTAGAAAAAGTACTTAGACCAATCATTCCTTTAGGAATTGGAACTGCAATTTTTATATTTTGGGGTAAAATTGTCCCGTTTGTAGTTGATACTCTTCAAAATACTTTACTTGCAATAATCTATGCTGTAATTTTATTAGGTACTACTGTTTTTGTTGTAAGAAATCCAACATTTGTATGGATGATGTATAAAACATTTTGTCGAAAAATTACAGAATTTTTTGTAAAACTTGATCCTATAAGTGTGATGGATAGACATGTTGATTTATTAAAACGTAAATTAAAAAATCTAAATTTAACAATTACCTTTTTAACAGGAAAAAAAATTGAACTGGAAAGAGAAATTGAAACATTAAATGCCAACATTGAAGAATACAAAAAAAATGGAATTTCTGCTGCAAAATTAGGAGATAAACTAGCATTTGCTGAATATGGCACAAAACTTCAAACAGATCAGGAAACAGTAAATATGTTTATGCCAATCTTAGAAAAGATGAAGTTGAATTTAACATCTTTAGAAGAACTCTCTGAAAATTGGGGATTTTCTATTAAAACACTTTCTTATACAATTGATCGTAAAAAGAAAGAATTTGTAATGTTAAAAGCCACTGCAAAAGCTTTAAACCAAGCTAAAGAATTTGCAAATGGTGATACAGAATCCAGAAGATTATACGATATGTCAGTTACTGCATTGGAACAATCTGTTTCTCAGAAAATAGCAGCTATCGAAAAATTTGAAAAAGATTCTAAAACAATGATGTCTCAAATTCGAATTAATAAACAAACAAGAACAGACGAAGGTATAAAAGCACTTGAAGAACACTTACGTAATCAAAGTAGTAATCTTAAATTACCTGATTTTACAAAATTTAGCCCTACGTTTACAAAACTTGAAGCCGAAACAATTCCTTTTCAACAAGTAAAAAAATTTAATTTATGATACTTTGGACTATTATTTTAGTTTTGGTAATTTTATTCAGTTTGTATATTATTGAAGATGATGATGATACAAACGGTAGCATTGTTTCTGTTTTATTTGTAGCAATGTTTATTTATTACATGATGATTAAAAAAGAAAATTTTAATCAAGTCAGTGAAATATTTACTAAATACTGGCTTAAAATACTTTTATATTTTATCTTTTATCTTTTAATTGGATTATTATATTCGTTTAAACGTTGGAGAGATTATGTTTGTAAATGTGTTACAAGAGCTAGATATACAGAAGATGGATTTAAAATAGAAAATCACATTAATCGTGTTACAACATGGATTGTATGGTGGCCGATTTTATCAGTATCACATCTTTTTAGATTCCTTAGTGTTGAACTTATCAACTATCTCATTATGTTTTTTAAATCTTTTTATAATCAAATCACAAAATCAATTTTAAACAATGAAAAAAGTAAAATTAATCGGAGTCTTACTGATGAGTCTAATCATGATTAGTTCATCAGCTTATTCGCAAAAAAGCAATTATTTTCCATATGCTTCCGTAGGAACATCTGTTTCTTCAGGAATTTATACATATGGTGTTGAAACAGGTATTTATAATCAAAAAGCATGGTTTGCTGTTGGTGCTTCTGCTTATAAATTTCAAAATAATACATATTGGACAGGTTCTTTTAAGACCTATTTTAAATTACAAAAATACAATATTGTTGATGTTTTTGCATACAATTCTGTAAATGTTAGTATTGACAAATATAAAACATTAGGTTTTGAACCAGGATTTGTAACAGTATTTAATTTTGCAAAAAAATGGGCGCCACAAGTATCTCTAACAGCTCCTGTTTATGAAAACACTAATTTTAAATTTACCGCTCTAAGTTTTGGTGTCTCGCTAAACTATTGGATTAAGTAATTTTTATATTCACTATTTAAAACAAAAACTATGAATTTTTTAAAGCAATACAGTATTGGAGGATTACTTTTATTTGCAGTTATTTTATTAGCTGCTGGATGGGGATTAGTCACAGGGTTACAAAAACTATTTCCTAAAAAAGTAAATCAGAGTCAAATTTCTACAAAAGCAGTGTCTGGATTAACACCATTAGCATATGATAAAAATTCAAACGCTCCTTTCAGAGAAATTCCACAATTAAATGAAGCAGTTACTGTAAGTTCACCTGAAATACGTGGTGGAATTATGGCTTGGAATGGTTTTTTAGCAGGAACCTATGGTGTAGGTGGATTAACAACATCTAAAGGTTCTATTGCTGAAGAATTAGGTCTTAACATTAAACTTTCTAATCAAAATGATTGTGGATTACAAGGAGAAGGTTTATATACTTTTGCAAAACAATTACATGACGGTAACCCTAGTCCAACAGATGGATATACTTTCATAAATTGGATGGGGGATGGTGTTCCCAATTATTTATCAGGATTGAATGATCGTTTAACTAAAGATTTTGGTCCTGAATATGTTGCTAAAGTAATCAGTTTTACCGGAGGTTCTTTTGGAGAAGATAAATGGCTTTTAAAAAAGAAATATGAAAAAGATGCAAGAGGTAGTTTAACAATTACTGTACCAGGAGATGGTGATTGGAACATTTCAATTATTAAATCTCAAATTATGGGATGGCCTGTTAATAATGTACTTGGAACATATGATCGTGATAAAGTAAATTTTGTAGCTGCTGCAAATAACAATTTTATGGAATCTGCAAATGCATACAATTTAGGGACAAAGTACACGTTAAAATTAATCCAAAATGGTAAGTATTTAAATAAAGATACTACATTAACAGCATCGGGTGTAAGTTCCTGGTTTCCAGCAGATTTATCGGTAGTTCAAAATAAAGGAGGATTAGTAACAGTTGCTTCAACCGCTGATTATAGTGGACAAATGGCATGTGCTATTATCGTGATTAATAAATGGGCTAAAGATAATCCTACACTTGTTGAAAAAATGATTGAAATGTTTGCTCGTTCTGGTGATCAAATTAAATCACATGAAGAATCTTTAAAATTTGCAACACAAGCCGCAGAATTAGTATTTGCTGATAAAGATCGAAATTGGGAAGATTGGTATAAAGCATACAAATCATATGAGCTTACTGATGAAGACGGTAATGTTGTAAAAATAGGAGGTTCCAGAACATTTAATTTGGCAGATGTTGCAAATTATACAGGTGTTAATGGTAGTGCAGATTCATATAAAAAAATCTATAATACATTTGGATCAATTGTTCATGAAGCCTTTCCAGAACTTGTTTCAGAAGTATGTCCATATGAAAATGCTACAGACTGGTCTTATTTAAAGGCTGTTTACAACCGACTTAAAGATAAAGCAGGAACTGTATCTAAAGTTGATTTTACAAAAGCTTCAAAATCTGAAGTTTTAGGAGACGCCTCTTATAATATTCAGTTTGAAACAGGAAGTGCTGTATTAAAACCTGAATCATATAAAATATTAGATCAAATTGACGGACAATTATCTACAATTGAACAATCTTTTGTAGAAATTTCAGGTCATACTGATAATACCGGTGATCCTTCTAAAAATATAACATTGTCCAAACAAAGAGCTGAAAGTGTTAAAGCATATTTATTAAAAAAAGATCCTGATTATGAAGTTCGTATCAAAACAGAAGGATTTGGTCAAAATAAACCATTAAACCCCGATGAAAATCAAGACGATCTGGTTGTTAGATCAAAAAATAGACGAGTAGAAATTAAATTTATTCGTGCTAAACAATAACTTGTGTTCTGTAGAACAAACGGAAGTTGGAGGGGATCGTATCCCCTCCCAAGTTCTAAACTTATTATTATGAAGATATCTGAACTTAATTTAAAAAAAGACGGAATAATCGTTAAAAGTCTTACTCCATTTAGAACTCTTACAAAAAAAGAACAATATGGATGGTCTTTTATATTAGCATTTAGTTTAATGCTTTTTTGGTATCAAAGTGGAAGTGCTTATATTCCTGCAATTCATGAAATTTTATTAGCAATTCCCAGATTAATCACTTTAAAAAATTTAATTCCTGAATTTTTACAAACTTTTATTTTCTGTATAAAAGCATTTATGTTTTCTATTCTTATAGGAATCACAATTGCATATTTATCTATAATTCCAATGTTTAGAATAACTTGCGAATTTTTAAGAAAATTTAGATTTTTACCATCTGCCGGATTAACCTTTTTATTTTTAAAAATAAATCCTTCTGCAACATCTCAAATGATGATGATGATGTGTTTTACAATAAGTGCTTTTATGATTGACAGTTTTGTTCAAATTGCTTTATCAATAGCTTCTGATAATATAAATTATTGTAAATCATTACGTCTTAGTCGTTGGGAAATGGTTAGAGAATTATTGATTTATGAAAAAGCTCCTGAATTTTTTATAGCTGCTATTCAAAATTTTTCAATTGCCTGGATGATGATTTCTACTGTTGAAAATTTATTTAGAAGTAATGGTGGTTTAGGAGTGGTTTTAGCAGGGGCTTCTAAATATTTTCATTATGATGAAATTTATGCAATTCAGTTAATCATTTTATTTACAGGAATTATTGCAGATTTAATTTTAAGAAGAATTCGAGTATTTTTTTTCCCTTATGTTAAATTAAAAATTATAAAATGATTTTAAATAAACATGTGCGTAAGTTTAAAAAAGAAAAAGCTAAAGAAATTGAATATAATAATATTCGTAGAAAAAATATTTTCGAAAAAAAAGCAGTTCCTTTAGATAAACCTTACCAAGATGGATGGATTATATATATTGATGTTCGGGAAGATTTTAAAAGATCTCCTTATTTTCCAGAATTAAATCGGTTATTGAAATTAACTACGATATCTTTCACAAAAGATGTAAAACTTGTTCAATTAGTCAGAAAAAATAAGACTATTGAAAAATGTCGCAATGCCGTAGGAGCATATAGAAACTTTCCAGGATTTAGAACACTTTCTGAAAAAGATTATGAAAGACTAGATGATTCATTAAAAGAACATTTTTATAAATCAACCGGCTATACAAAATTTTTTGGAACAGTTTATCCTAAAAGTTCTTATCATTTTACAGGAAAATTGTACATGTTTACAACAAAAGTAAAACCTAGAATGATTTCTGAAAAATATGAAATTGATCCTGAATTAATGTCCCGAGAAAGAATTCTTTCAGATGAACTCTTTCGAAGTAATAAAAAACACTGGAGAAGTTCATCAAGATTTGATAAACAATTTAGAAATCCTTCCAAAAAAGAAAGAAGAGTATTTAGAGATACTATTCAAAAATTAAAAACAAATAAAATTGAAAATTTATGAAAGCGTGGATTATTGTAATATTTGCCATCCTTATAATCGCAGTAGTTATAGGAAGTATTCTTTTAGCATTATATGCAATTGTAGGATTTTTAATTAAAGCATTAATCGTTGGAAGTGCTGTTTTATTTATTGCTGGTTTATTAACAATCTTTTTAAATAGAAAATAATGTATAATAAAAATGAAACATTATTGTCAATATCAAATGTAAATTTCTCTTTTCTTCAAGAATCTCTTTTTAGAAAGCCTATTGAAAAGAAAATTTTAAGAGATATTAATCTGACAATAAAAAACATCACAAGAGAATCTGTAACAGGACAAGTTGTAACATTATTGGGAAGAAGTGGCGTTGGTAAAACACAATTGTTTAATATAATATCAGGATTAACAAAACCTACTTCTGGAGAAGTAAAAATAGGAATTGAACAAAAAATTGTTGTACCTGGTATTGTGGGCACTGTTTTACAAACATATCCATTATTTTCACACAGAACATTGTTTTCAAATTTAAGTTTAAAATCAAAAGATAATTCATTGATTGATTTTTATCTTAATGAATTCGATCTTATTGATTGTAAATTTAATTATCCTGCACAATTATCAGGAGGACAAAGACAACGTGCTGCTATTGTACAACAATTATTATGTTCTGAACATTTTATTTTATTAGATGAACCATTTAGTGGTTTAGATCCTGTTTCTACTGAAAAATTATGTAAAACAATTAATAAGATTGTAAATTTACATGATCATAATTCAGTAATTATTAGTTCACATATTTTGGAACCATCTTTAGCAATCAGTGATACTTGCTGGATATTAGGTCACCAATATTCATATGAACAAGGACAAAAAACAAAAGTACCCGGAGCTACTATTTTAAAAATTGAAGATTTTGCAGAACAAGGATTATCATGGAATCCTGAAATAAGAAAAATGCCAGCATTTATTAATAAATGCGAAGAAATTCGTCAATTCTTTTTTAATAATACTTAAATGAATTTAAACGCTGTTTTAAATAGGGAATGGTTAGTAGTTTTAGAGCGCTTCACGCAAACAAGGGAGTTTTTGGGAATAATTGATAAACTTAGGAAAGAAAAAGCCGAAGGTATTACAATTTATCCTGAAACTCCTTTTGTTTTTAGAGCATTAAATCTTTGTAGCTTTAACGAGCTAAAAGTTATACTAGCCGCACAAGATCCATATCACAGTCCTCTTGTTGCTGATGGATTAGCTTTTAGTTGTGGTAGAACAAATAAACCACAACCAAGTTTAAAAGCTATCATTTCAGAAATTGAAAAAACAACAGGTAGCAAAAAAATTGAAGAAAACAACTATTCATTAGAATATCTTGCAAAACAAGGAATATTATTAATTAATAGTAGTTTAACAGTACAAGCAGGAAATCCAAATAGTCACAAACTTTTATGGAAACCATTTATTGATTATTTGTTTCAACGTGTAATAAGTAAAAAAGAAACACCTCTGGCATATATTCTTTTAGGAAATGAATCACAATCAATATTTAAACCATATGCCAGAAAACAAGATGCTGTATTTACAGCAGTATCCGGCAGCTTCTAGATACACAGGAGGTATTTGGAACTGTCAGGACGTTTTTAATAAAACAAACAATTTCTTAAAAGAAAATAATTTAACAGAAATTATATGGTAAAATTTAAAAAATTTTTATTAACTTTGATGTTCAGTAGTACTGAAAAATATATAATTCGATCTGCATTAAATCAGGGAATTTTATTAGGAGGTACTTCTATTAGAATCACAGAGTTAAAACGAATGTCTAAATATTTTGCCTAAAAAGTGTAAAATAGAAGATTGTAACAATTTTGTTTGGGGACATGGTTACTGTAAATATCATCAGTCGCATGTTGTAAAAAGTAAAGTTCCCAAAAAAGATCGTAATTTATTTCAAAGAGAGGTTCTTAAAAAAGAATCTCTTTTTGAAATAGATAAACAATTCTATGAAAAAATTTGGGAAGATGTTCCACACAGATGTTTTAATTGTGAGAGACAATTACCTTCAGAACCATTAACTTTATTTTTTCATCACATTTTACCAAAAAGAAATTATCCGGAATTAAGACATAAAGCCTGGAATATAATGATTTTGTGTCCAGATTGTCATACACAAACTGAAATCTTTCCAGATAAAACACCTAAAATAAAAGAATATACAGAAACTCTTTTAAAAAAATATGAAAATAATCAATTATGAGTTGTTTTAATTCTTTTGTAGTAATTGCCAATAAAAAAACGATTAATAATAATCCTTTTATTGAATTTACAGATTCTAAATTTATTAGATCGCAATTACAATTTATTCCCGATAATGTTCTATTAAAAATAGAAATTTCAGAATATAATGAAAAAAAAGAAAAAGAAAAACTTCGCACAATTGAACAAAATAAATATTATCATAAACTGTTAAATCTTATTTGTGATTTAACAGGAGATACACATATGGAATTGCATAATAAATTAAAAGTTAAATTTTTAGCAAAACCATATATTATGGATGATCAGGAATATATGATTGTACCATCAACAACAGAACTTACAACTAAAAATTTTTCAGAATTTTTAGAACGAATTTTTGCGTGGGCATCTGAAGAACTAAATTTAATTTTACCAAATCCTTCTTAAAATGAATGAACAATTTATAAATCTTGAAGTAATTAATGATACTGATAAAATTTTTGATATTATTAATGAACAATCTAACAGACAGGAAATTTTAAAAAAACTTGAAAATAAAGAGGAATATGTTTTTATTCCTTTTATTCAAAAAAATAACAAGTTTACAATTCTTATAAAAAGTGAAATAGATTTTAAAAAACACGAAAATCCTGTATTATTATGGGCTTCTTCTGATAAACAGGTTTTAGGTGATTATATAGTAAAACTCTTATCACTTTTAGATGATGATTTGCAAACAAAGATTGAAGACAAACTTTTAAAAATATTAGATGAATTCTAATTCTATTCGAGAAAAAGTACACAACGATGCTGTTAAAAGTATTATTACAAATAATTTTAATGGAATCATAATTGTAGCACCTCGTGTAGGTAAAACTAAAATAGCATTAACAGCAATTGCAAAAGCAAAATCTACAATTTGGATAACTTCACCATATTCTGTTATAAAAAATAATTGGAATATTGAAAATAAGAAGTGGAACATTAATGCTAAAATTCATTCCATTTGTCATAAAAGTCTACATAAACTTCCAAAACATTTACCATTATTAATAATAGATGAAATTCAGGAATTAAGTCTCTCTCAAATTCAAAATATTGTTGCTGCAAAACCACAACGAATTTTAGGATTGTCAGGATTTCTTTCTTCTTATACTATCTTATTGTTACATAATACGTTGCGTTTAAATATATTTTTTAAATACACTATAAATCAAGCAATTCATGATAAAATTATTTCAGATTTTAGAATAACTATCTTAAAAGTAGGATTGGATTCTGTAAATAAAAATCAGTTATTGTTTAACAATCGTGTAACAGAACGTGAAAAATATAATTTTTATACAAAAAAATATGAAGAAGCTAAAGAAAATGATGACATCTATTTAAAAAATTTTTATAGTAGAAAACGAAAAGAATTCATATATAATAATCACAGTAAATCTAATTTATGTAAACTATTATTAGAAACTGTATTAAAAAATGAACGAGTAATTTGCTTCGGATCAAGTGTAAATAAAATTGAAAAATTTTGTGCTAAAACATATCATGTAGAAAATAAAAAAGAAGACAATTTAACTAAATTTATAAATAACGAGTTTAATCATTTAGGTGTTATTCAAATGGTAAATATGGGGGTTACCATTATGAATTTAAAAATCGCATTGATTGGTCAAGTTATTTCAAGTAATGAAACGTCTATTCAAAGAATTTTACGAGTATGTAATCTTGAAGAAAATAGAACTGCACATATTATCATAATTGTCGTTAAAGATACAATTGATGAAGAATGGTGTGAAAATTCGTTAATTGGAATTTCACAAGAGCAAATAGAAAGATTTAATTTTACAGAGAAGACAGCGTGTACAACATTTATACATAACAAAGTAGTATGTGGTAGAAATGATAATGTATAACACAAAGTCATGTTAGATGATTAATAGTTTAAACTTAAAAATTGGTAACGACACAGCATCTGCGTTAAAAGATGCACAAATTGAATTTGAAGAACTTGTAACATTATTATGTATTTACACAAATAATAGACGAATTCTCATTTCATATCTTGAAGAAAAATCCCCATTACAAAAAGTTGTTTATTTTCAAAGATTTTTAAGAAAACAACTTTTAACTACAGAAAAAAATTTTGAAACTCTCGAAAATGATTTTAATGTAGATTATTATTTTCTTACCGAATATGCAATTAATTTATGTGCAACATTTGCAAATAATTTTTTAACAAACTTACCAGAAACACATTCTCAAGATGTAATACTGTCTCCAATCAAATCTATAACTAATGTTGCAGATATTGAAAAAGAAAAATTTAATAAGTTTTTAAATGATTATTTGTCAAAATTTCCTCCAGGAATTAGAAATAATGGTGGAAAATTAATACGAGTATCTCCAGAAGATGCTGAGAAAAAAATGGCGCAGTTTATTAGTAAGTATAAACGATATGGAGATTATGATCTTATATTAAAGGCTACAGAAAACTATATTAAAAGATTATCTGGAAAATACGATTATTGTCCTACTGCTGAATATTTTATAATAAAAAACGGAACATCTGCATTAGCATCTGAATGTGAAACTATTCTTAATAGGACTTCACAATTTCCACAAGATTTGTCAAGTCCTTTTGATAAAATTATGTGATATGTCTGATAAAAAAGGATGGTTTGATAACGTTTTTAAAACAATTGTTGAAAATAAAACAGCAAAAGATTCTGGAAAATATAATGCAATACCTTTTGGATTACCGTCTTTAGATAAGCATATCCGAATTATAAAAGGTGTTCAATATATTATTACAGCAAATACAGGTGTTGGTAAAACACAACTTGCAAAAGCTTTATTTGTCAATCAGCCATATAAATTCATAAAAGAAAATCCTAATTCTGGTATAAAATTAAAAATTTTATACTTTGCGTTAGAAGAATCTAAACAAGAATTTATGTTGACATTAATTGCCAACAGATTGCAGGAAAAATATGGAATAACCACATCTGTTTTAGATTTAATGTCGTATAAGGATAATTCTGTATCAGAAAGCATATTGGAAAAAATTAAAGAAACAAAAGAATATTTTGAAGAATTATCAGAAGTATTAGAAGTTTATGATCATATAAGTAATCCTTTTGGAATTTATAAAACAATCAGAGATTACGCAAGAGCAAATGGAAAATTTTTCTTTAAAGGAAATGAAGTGAATATTGAAGTACCTGGAATAATGTACGATCAATATGTACCAAACAATCCTGATGAATATGTAATAACAATGATTGATCATGGTGGTTTGTTACAAACAGAAAACACTTCAGATACCAATACTTTGCATGGGGCATTGTCTAAATTATCAGCAGAATATTTAAGAAAAAATGTGTCAAAACATTTTAATTATATTCCCGTATTAATAATGCAACAAGCAGCAGAAAAAGAAAAACTTCAATTTACTCTAAAAGGTGAATCAGTTGAACAAAAATTAGAACCTAGTCTTGATGGTATTGCAAATAATAAAGAAGTAGGAAGAGATGCATTGGTTGTTTTTGGATTATTTGCACCAGATAGATATAAAATTTCAAATTATTTAGGTTATAATATTGAGATTTTAGGTGATCATTTTAGATCATTACATTTACTAAAAAATCGAAGAGGTTTACCAAATTTAAAAAAAGGATTATTTTTTGATGGAGCAACAAATGTATTTAAAGAACTGCCGAATTCAAACAGTGAAGAAATGGGAAGAATTTATAGTCTTTTCAAAAATACATAATGTCTGCACAAGCTGTTTTAATCGTTGGAGAAAGTGGATCTGGAAAAAGTCATTCCATTCAAACACTTGATCCCTCACAAACATTTATTATTAATATTGCGCATAAAGCATTGCCGTTTAAAGGATGGAAAAAAGGATACACTGAATTAAGTTCCTCAAATTCTAATGGAAATTTATACAATACTGCTGATGCGGATGTAATAATAAAAACTTTAGATTACATCTCAGAAAAAAGACCTGAAATTAAAAACATTGTAATTGAAGATTTTCAGTATATGGCTGTTGATTTCCTGATGTCTAAAATAAAAGAAACAGGATTTACAAAATTTACAGACGCTGCTAATAAAATCTATAAGGTTGCAACTAAAGTAAGATCTTTACGAGATGATCTGATTGTATTTTTTCTAAATCATTTAGATATAAATACAACACTTGAAGGTGAAAAATTTATGAAAGCAAAGGTTTCTGGAAAAATGATCGAAAATCAAGTAACGCTGGAAGGATTATTTACAATCGTACTTTTTACATTTAAAGAAGAAACTAAAAACGGAGAATCGTATGGATTTATAACAAACGGTTTTCAAGGAAGTACTTGTAAATCTCCTGAAGGAATGTTTGAAGCGAAAAAAATAGAAAATGATTTGAATTTTGTAGCAGAAAAGATACGTGAATATGAATTAGGTTAATTAAAATACAAATTAAAAACATGTCTAATTTTGTTATCACAAAAGCCACAATAGAGGGCTTTTGTCAAAAAGGTTTAACTGTTTCAGAAATTGCTTCTGAGATTTCCAAAACAAGTGGTTTTAAATGTAGTGATGCTGTTATAAGAACCGCTGCAAAACATTATGGTATTTCGTTAAGAAATAAACCTAAAAAAACACCATTTACATTTGAAGATAATACTGCTATAGAAATACAATAATAATTAAATTTTAAAAACAATGTCTTACGGATTTAAAGATGTAAACGAGACGAAACAATATTTAAGAACTCCAGGCTTGCATGTAAATGCAAAATTTGTTGGTCTTAAATACGAAGCTAACGAGAATTGGGAAGCATTTGACATTGAATTAGAAACTTCTGACGGTAAATTTTTCCGTGAAAGAACTTTTGGTCCAAATGTAGATAAGGTTTATCCTAAAGCTTTATATAAAGATGGACAAAAAGTAGGCATGGAAACTAAAGATCAGGCGTTTGATCGTGTTAAAAATGAAATAAACAAAAAATTATTTTATTTAGCACTTTGTTTTGTTGATAAAGTAACCCTTACTGAAAAATGTGCTTCTGTTCGCACTCTGAAAGAATTAATAACAACGCTTAATCAATTGTTAGAAAATACTTCAGGAACTATTAATTTTCTTACTATTTGGAAAAATAGTGATGTTCGGCAGAAATCAAATCTGATTTTAGCAGAAAGAATTAAATGGTGTGAACCATATGTTGAAAATGTTACTCCTACAATTAAATTAAGTACATATCAACAAGCAAATCAAACTGTAGAAAAGTATCCTTATTCAGGAACTGAAACTGTTTCTTCATCAGATGTTATTTTAAATAATGCTGTAGAAGAAAACGCCGGAGCAGTAGATGATTTACCATTTTAATTAATTTATCTATGACCGATGCATCATCGCAGAAAGGTTATGGATTTAATTATTTTAAGGAATATGTGACCGTAGATGATATCTTTAAAAGAGTTTCACAAGAAGTTCTTTGGAGATATTATCTCGGTCATAATTTTAAGCTTAATACTTGCTTTTCTGCGCCTTACCGAAAAGATCAAAATCCGTCATTTAATATTTATTTAAATAATAATGGTAAAATATTATTTAAAGATTTTGGACGTAATTATGGCGGAGATATCTTTGATTATCTGAAATTAATTTATAACGAATCTTTACAACAATCTATCAGAAGAATAGATGCTGATTTTGGTTTAAATTTATTTCAGTGCAATAAACCTCGAATTACAAATGCAGAAAAGAAAAAACTTGAAAATTTTGAGAAGATATATTTGAAGGATAGAAGTAGAAATATAAAAATACAGATTGTTCCAAAAGAATTTTCAGAACAGGATTTAAGATATTGGCAAGAATTTGGAATTAGTAAAAAGACATTAGAAAAATATAATGTATTCTGTGTAAAAAAATTATTTTTAAATGGCTTTTTAATTTATACATATAACAGTGAAGATCCCTGCTTTGCGTATTACTTTGAAAAAAGTAAACATGTTAAATGTTATTTTCCAAATCGTAAAAATCAAAGGTTTTTAGGAAATACTAATAATTTTGAAGATATTCAAGGATATTTTCAATGTGATATTAAAAATACAAAACCTAAATTATTAATACTAACAAAATCAATGAAAGATGTGATGTGTTTAAACGAATTAGGTTTTTATGCAATGGCTATTCACGGAGAAGAACATCGTTTTTATTCTGATTTTATACGACACATAAAAAAATATTGTGACGTTATAATTTCTTTATACGATTTTGATGAATCCGGAGTAAATGGTGCTAAAAACTTATGGCAAACACATCAAATCATGCCTTATTTTTTACCTAAAACTGTTCGAAAAAATTCAAAGGATGTTTCAGATGTATTTAAAAAGAATGGATTAATTTTCACGCAATCGCTTATTCAAAATATTTATAATCATGCGATTGCTTTAAAAAATAAACGTTATGATGCGGCAAATTAAAGTTTTGTCAAGTACTCAAAACTTCAAAGTGATTCATAGTGAGGCTACAACTTGGGGACAATTAAAAGAGGTTTTAAGTGAATTTGGTAATTTAGATCAAATGAATGTTGTGGTAAAAGAAACCAGAAATTCACTTCAAGTTCCTGAAGCAGTTTTACCAGAAGGCGATTTTACATTATATCTTTCGCCAAAACAAATTAAAGCTGGAGGAAATTATAATCCAAGAGCTGTTCAGATTTTAAATGATTTAAAAACTGAAATTTCAGAAGCAATTGATAAAGTAATTGAATCTGTTGAAGATGGTGACTATGATCATCTTCCTACAGCTGCTTCTTCAGAAAAGAAAGAAGTAATTACTGATGAAGATCTTAAAGCATTAGCTTCTTTAAAAGGTTTATAAAATTTTTACAAGAGGGAGTATTTTTTACTCCCTCTTTTATTTTTAAATTTAAAAATTATGGAAGAAATTAAAGGTCTTACAGAAGTTTTAGAAATTTTAGATAAACAATCTGAACAAATTCCTGATATTATTAAATATGAAGAATTAATAAAAAAATTTGAAAAAAAGTGTAAATCTTTTTACACATTTATTCAGGAGTTCTTTTTAGAAGAAAACGTATCTTTTGCTCACAGTAATAATGAATTAAGTATTGATGAATTAGTAGCCATAAATGTTCAAGAATTCAAAGTAAGATTTAACAGTTATTCTTTAATAACAAAAGTTTTTGATGATAATTTTAATATTAAACCTAATGTTTTAACAAACGGTTATGGTAATAGAAAATTAGATATTATTATTAAATTTCCTGAAAAAACTGTTACATCTGAAGCTGGTGGTATGAAACATCACATGAAAGATATTTATTTACATATAGGTATCAACGATGCTTTTAAAATTATGGGTAGTATTCGTTTATTCAGAGGCACACTTACTATTGCTGAACATTCATCAGGATATCATTTTTCACATGCTTATTCTGGAAATGGAGACGTTAAAGGTCAACAATGCTGTTTAGGAACAGGAACAACATTAAGTATATTACATACAACTCTTGTAAATCAATCCTATAATTTTGATACATTAGAATTATTTTTTTCACATCTACCATCATATTTAGAGTATGAATCTATTAGTGGCGCACCTTATATAAGAATAGCTTCAATAAAGCTTCCTGCTCAAAGTCCTACTGCAAGTGTTAGTTCGGCAGAGTTAGCAAAAATTTCTAATACAATTTGTTTTAACGAAAAATTACCAATTGATTGTTCAAATGGTAAATATGATCTAAGCCTGTCGTTACCATTAAGAAAAATAATCTCTAGGTATTGTCCTCAACAAATTTTAGTACGATATAATGTTGTTTTAGACAAAGAAGAAGGAGTAGCAATCAATGATTTTACAAATTATTTAAATGCTGCAAATTCAAATCGTTTAAAATTCTTTTATAAATTTAAAGGAGCATATTTATATCAAACTGTTATATCTGAAAATAATCAAATTGAATCACCAGATGTTGAATTGCTATGTAATACAGCCTTTTGTGATGCAATTCTTAATAATCTAAAAAGACACATTTATGAATACCAATTCTGTATTTTCCACACATACCCCCGATCAATCGAGGATACCACCTGCTATGAATTATAAATCAAAAAAATATCCGGAATATGTATTTCCAACAAAAGCAAAATTATATATTACTCAAAATATAAAAGATCAAATTGATTTTTTGCATCATAAGGTAGGTAATTTTGAATGGAGTGGTTTTTTGTTTTATACAATTCTTAAAGGAGAGCTTTCCAAACCTTCAACTTTAGAAATTCAGGCAGATGACATTTTTTTATTAGACATTGGTTCCACAACACATACCGCAGCTACAATTTCTTCTGAAGATCTTATTGAAATGTATGAAAATATTCCTGGTGCCGAAGAAGGTAAAAAATATGGATTAATTCATACACATCACAATATGGATACTTTTTTTAGTGGTACAGATGTTGATGAATTACATGACAATGTAGGAAAACATAATTTCTATTTATCATTAATTGTAAATAATGCTGGAAAATATTGTGCCAAAATGGTTTTCTTAGCAAAGAAAAAGTTATGTTTTAAAGACTTGGATGATAAGCTTGTTGAAAGTGAGGAAGAAGTAATGGTTACAATTGATTTTAATATTGTTTATCCTGTAAAGGATTGGAGGATTCCTACTACAATGACGTCTCGATTTCAAAGAATCCAGGAAGCTTCAAAAAAACCAACATATACATACTCATCAGGATTCTATTCCCCGCCAATTTACCAGTCTCCAGCAACGAGTGGACAAGCTTATGCTCGTAATTCGTGGAAATCTTCAGCAAAACAACAAGCCAGTGATCAATTATCATGGGAGAACAATGGTATAACAACCAGGGCTTGGAAAAAATTGAACAAACGCCAAAAAAGGATGATCCTGCGAAGAGGTCTAAATTAGATTTTGGAAATTTTATTGATGCTTTAGAAACTCGTCCACAAGGTAAACTTGCAAAAGTAACAACTTCTGAAGCAAAAGAAATAGTATGTATGTGGCTTACTGTTTTAACCGATGTTTTTTCTGAAAAAATGTTCAGACCTAGAATATTTTCAAATGTTGCAGATGGATTAAAATTCTACGATGAATTAATGTATGAATCTACAGCTTTCGAATTAAAAATTACAGAAGATGAGCAATTACGTTTTACATTAGTTGCGAGAGATGAATTGTTAAAATTAGTTGCACAATATAAACCAAAAGTAATTTTTAAAAGAATGACATCTATTATGGGTGATTTTATTTTTGAATATCGTACAGCAAGCATTTTATTAGAAGTATTGGAAACAACATTAAAAGAATTAGATTGATGAAAAATAAAGACAATAAAGATGAAGCTGTTGTAAAAGCATTAGCTAAAAACATAAGTCCTTTTAAATCCAGATTTCACGATGCATTATGGTTTGAAAATATGAACAAACTTAATGTTTTAATTTTAGGATCAGGAGGAATTGGATCGTGGGTAACATTTATTTTAAACAGAATCGGTTGTAAAATTTATTTGTATGACATGGATGTGGTTGAAGAACACAATCTTGGAGGACAAATGTTTAAAAAACACGATGTTGGAAAATATAAATGTGATGCTATTGTAAATGTATGTAATGATTTTAATGATCAAAATAAAATTGTAACACATAATACTCGTTATGATAATTCAGGATTGTTATTATCTACAGTTATCAGCGCATTTGACAACATGGCTTCTAGAAAATTAGCATTTGAAGAATGGGTGAATTTTGTTACACAAAATCCTGAATTTCAATCTTCTGCAATTTTTATTGATGGAAGATTATTAGCTGAAGATTATCAGGTATTTGCTGTAACTTTTAATGAAAAACAAATTGAAGAATATCGTAAAAATTTATTTGATGATTCTGAAGTTGCTGAAGTAATGTGTACGTTGAAATCAACAACACATTGTAGTATGGCAATAGCATCTGAAATTGTTTCATTACTTACCAATCACATCGCAAATGTTACTTTGGGTGAAGAGTTAAGAAATGTTCCATTTAAGATTGTTAAAAGTATTCAGAGTTATCAATATACAATTGAATAATATGAGTATTACAACAGCTAATATGAGTGTTACAACGGCTACAACACGAAAGCCTCCTGTAAAAAGACTTTCTAAAGTTCAGGCATTATCTGCGATTAAAGCATCAATTTCAACAATTTCTGATTCTTCAGAAATGTCCGAATCTTCAGAAAGAATTTCAGTTTTTAATAAAGATTTATTTACAAAAAATCTTTTAAACATAAATTTAAATTTAAATAATCAGGAAGCATTTGAAAAATTAAACATTGATTCTAATCAAAAAACTATTCCTTATAGTAGTAGTGGTCATATTTTTTACGATTTAAAAGTCGATTTTAATGCTGAATATATTCCATTATTTTTATTAAACATCAGATTTGATCATACAATTCCTTTTGAGCTTTTTGGAACTAAAAATTTATCAATATTTGAAAAATATTTAGATAATATAGACGTTCCAGGAACAGCTTTCAAAAAAGTTGTAGATTATTTTATTGATAATAATAAATTAGGATATTTATTGTTGCTTAATAAGTCAGATTATTCAAAAAGTTTCACAGAGATTAAAGAAACAATGCTAGAAAGAATTGAAGTGTTTATTAAACAAGTAGGAACTTTGTTTTTAAAAACTTCATTTACTGAAAAAAGCTGTATAAGTACTATTGAAGAAAATTTCTTTAAAAATCAATTTTCTACAGAATACTTACCATCTAATAAACAATATCATGTAAATTTAGGTTTACAATATGAAATTGTTGCTGATAATGTACCAGCACTTCGAGGATGTTCTTTAGTTATTAAAAAAGAAGATTTTATAGAGATTAAATTAAAAATCTTAAAAGGAGAAAATATTACAGATTACATTAAACTTGTAAAATTTGGAAATTTTAATCCTCAAGGATATTTAAAAAATTTAGTTTCTTCTTTTGAAATTATAGATTGTTCTATTTTTTCAAAAAACGTTGTTACTATTCCTCGAAATATTAATGATTATGGTAAAAAAATAGATTTGTTTTCAAAGCAATTTTTGAATGATTGTCGCATTAAACAAGGATATGATCCATTATTTTTCTTAGAAACAGGAGAAACGATTACTTAGTTGTATATTTGTGAAAAAACAAAGTATGCACACATCTATTGTAATTAATAACTATCCTGACAGTATTTTAATTTCACAATCCCGTCGTAAAAAATATTATACTAAAGACAAAAAAATTCCTAAAAGATATCAAAGTCATTTTTATAATTTTGATAAAGACGGAAAACTTTATGATGTAAGGACAAATCAATTGGTAATTGCTAATCCCAGAACAGCTGGTACTCAAAGATTTTGGAAAGTTAATTTTCAAGATATTTGGAATGGTGTATTATCTGGTCCTAACAGAGCTTTTAGAATTAATAAATTAAAAGATTTGTTAAGACCACATATTCAAACAATTCCCAGATTAACAATTTTTCCAATTGGTTTGTCTATTACATTATATAATAGTCATTTTGAAATTGACGCTTCTAATAAAGGAGCAATTTATACAAAAGTTATTGAAGATTTACTAGTAGAAACAAAGAAAATTCCTGATGATAATCCTTCTTATATTACAGATACTGGAAGAATTCAATTGATAAAAATAGAAGATCATGAAACACCACGAATGATTATTAATATTTTTACAATAAGTAGTAATATATGAGTAAAGATTCATATTATAAACATAAAGCTATTAGTCAATCTTCTTTAAAACTTTTAGATTTTAATCCAAAAGTATTTTATGAAAGAGAACAACGATGGTTAGATAACATTATTGAAGATAAACCAAAAATGGAAGTATCTGAATCAATGTTATTGGGAAGTACAGTGGATTGTTTAATCTTAACTCCCGAGCTATTTAATGATCAATTTATAGTTTTAGATGAAAAACCTACAGGACAAATGTTAAGTTTTGTAGAAGAATTAATTAAATTAGATTTAAAATCATACAGTGACACTTGCGACATTGAAGATATTGCAAAACAAGCATATACTAAAGTAGGTTTTAAAAGAGAAGGACTTGATTCTGTATTAAATAATTTTGAAAAAAAAGGACTTAAATATTTTAAAGCACGTTGTAAATATTCTCAAGATCAAATAATTACATCTGAAATTCATAAAGAAGCATTAAGATTAAAAAAATTAGTAGAAACTGATCGGTTTGTAGGTTCTTTATTTAAAGAGCTTAATCCAAAACATGTTCAATTTGAAATCTATGACAATTTTGAAAATATTGCAGTAAAAGGATTATTAGACATGATTGTGGTAGATGAAACATCAAAAACAATTCAACCATATGATTTAAAAATAACAAATGAATCAAACTTTTATGATACGTTTTATTATAGAAGATATGATTTACAAGCCGCGTTTTATACATTATTGTTAAAAAAAACAGATTATAAAATTTTACCTTTTAAATTTATTGTAATTAACATTCCTGCAAATCGAATTGAAACATATACCACAACAGAAACAATAATTCATAATTCCACAATAGGTTTTACAAAAAACAACAAAACGTATAAAGGATGTATTGAATTATTAAAACAATATAACTGGCACAAAACGGAAAATTTATGGGAGTACCCTATGAATATGTATTTAAATCACGGCATCTTAACTTTAGAATAATATGAATACAACTAAAAAAGGAATTGTTCTAATTCGAAAAGACAATATTTCAACTATTTTCTTATTACCTTGTTTACAAATAAAAGCAAGATTATTGTCTAAATTTTATATAATGGGATTTGAAAAAAGTTTTATGTTTTCTAAAAAACATAATTATGATTTTAATCCTTTATTTTTATTGTTTAACGCAAAATCACAATTTGACTTAAACTTTTATATGTTTACACAATCTCTTGAAAAAAATCAGAATCATGTAGAAACAATTGATCTTTCTCCAAATAAAATACTATTTGTGTTTAGAATTCCTAAAAAATTTGATGCTGATTATCAATTTTTTCTCGAAGGCAAATATTCGGCAATGAGTCGTGATTTTAAAAATTTGTTTCCAGAATATGAATATCTTGTTGATAAAAACGGAATTCTTGTAAAAGATGAAAATGGAAAACCTATTAAAAAAGCAACTCCTTTTTATCACATCTTTAATAAAACTAAAGATTTAAAAAACTTATATCAGCAAAGATTAGGTACTGATGTTAAATTACCAGAAGATCTTTATGATAAATATAAACCTGAAGAAGAAACATTACATTATGAACATTAAATCAATTACCCCTCCAAAAAATGCTTTATTTACTAAAGTATTAGAACATATTAAATCAGAAACAGTTTGTAATAAATTAGAAATAAAAAAATCAGAAAATTATTTTCTAATTAAGCCATTGATGTTGTTAGAACTGTTATTTGAAATTTCAAATTTAGATATAGATTTAGTAATAATTATAACATCTGTATTTAACGAATCAGATTATGCTCGAAAATATCAATTGCTTCAAATACATTTCTAATGTATCTTCTTGATATTGAAACATATCCTAATTATTTTTTATTAGGTTTTGAAAATTATGTAACTAAAGAAAAACAATGCTTTGAAATAACAAATAATCATAGTCAATTATCAGAAATTGTACAGTTTTTGTCTTTTAATAAAACATCAATATGTACATTTAATGGAACTGACTATGATTTAATTGTTTTAGGATTTATTGTAAAAGAAAGTCAGGAATTATTTCAACTTTCTCCACAAGAACAAGCATTGGCAATTAGTAATTTTTCAAAATCTTTAATTACAAGCCATCAAAATGATTCTTTTTATATTGTGTCCGCTCCTTATAAATATGTTTTTTCAAAACAATTTATTCATATAGATTTATATAGATATTGGGCAAAATTATTAAGAGTCAGTAAAAAAATCTCGTTAAAAGGACTTGCTGTACAATTAAATTATCCTGAAATTCAGGAACTTCCTTTTCATCCTGAAACATTTTTAGAAGGTAATCAAATTCAAATCATTAAAGAATACAATCTTAAAAACGATTTGGGTATTTTAAGATGCCTTTTTGATGCAAAAAAAGACGAAGTAATATTACGAAAAGAAATTTATCAAAATTTTAAAATTGAATGTTTTTCTAAAGATGCAATTAAAATAGCATCTGATTATTTATTACACGAATATTGTAAAATTACAGGAAAAGATACAAAAGCTGTTTCAAAATTAAGATGGACACCTACATCTTTTAAAATAAAAGATGTTATTCCGGAATTTCAATTTAAAACGCCTTTTTTTCAAGATCTTTATTCTAAAATAAAAGAATCAGATTCTACATATTCTTCAGAATTTATATTTAAAACTTCAGGAGATTATATTAAAATAAGTTTAGGTATTGGTGGTATTCATAGTATTTTAAAAAATAAAGAATATTTTTCAGATGAATTTTTTATAATTAAGACATCTGATATTGCATCACTATATCCAAACAATATTATTAATAATAAATTTATAAGATTTATTGAAGTTTTAGGTGTATATGGTAATTTAAAAACGCTTCGTATTCTTGCAAAGAAAAATAAAGAAAAATTAAAAGACCTTTTCTATAAATTAATTTTAAATGGAACATCCGGATTATTAGATCAGGAACATTCATGGTTATATTATACAGAAGGTGCTATTGGATTAAGAATGACCGGTCAACTTCAATTGTTGAGAACTCTTGAAGAATTAACTATTAATAATTTTGAAGTATTATCTTTAAATACCGATGGTGTTGAATGTAAAATTGAAAAAAGTCGTGAAAAAGAATATGAAGACTTAATGCTTAATTTAGAAAAAGAATTTAATCTTAATTGGGAACATGATACATACGAATGGATTAGATTTTCTAACATTAATAATTATATTGCTAAAACTGTTTCAGGTAAATTTAAAAGAAAAGGTTTATATAAATTAGATTTTGATGAACAAGGAAATCGTGAAATACCATTAGGAGATTCTGTAAATTTTTTAATAATTCCAAAAATTATTAATAAACATCTTGACACAAAAATTCCTGTAAAAGAACTTGTTACAAATTGGAAAAAGTATGGATTTCATATTTATGATTTTTGTGCATCAATGAAAGCAGATAAATCATTTGAAATATTTTGGAATAATAAAAAACAACAACAATTAAATAGATTTTATGCTTCTCGACAAGGTGCTTATTTATATAAAAAGAAAAATAATAAATTACATCATATGTTAGCAGATTCCGGCGTAATCATATTTAATAAATATGAAGATAAAGAAGATTATAACATAAATTATAATTTTTATATAAAATCAATTATGGAAATATTAAACGGATTTATTGAAAATCGAAATACTTTATTCTAATGGCAAAAAAAAATTATCCTCGATATCAAATTGACGCATTGTCAAAAAATATTTATGACGAGTTAGTGCAAGATTATAAACAATTCAATACTCAGGTAGATGATTTTAATGACAATATAATTAATACATTTCTTGAAGAAAATCCTATTCTTAAAGAATTTGCAGAAAGAGTAGGAAGAAGCATGGTAATCGCATTTATTAAAAATAAATGCGCAAGAACAATTAAAGAAAAAGCAACAATTCCTTCATTTGAAAAAATAAGAGGAACTCTTACAGAATATATATTAACAACAAATAGTGAATTGGATGAAAATATAGCAAAAACAAAAGAATATTTTATTGAAAAGTTAATTTGGTAGATTAGAAGATTTTTTATAAATTCTACTCTAAATAACACAATTATGATCTCTTATGACACTCTTTCAAACATACCCTGGGGAGAAATAGGGTATATCGTATTCAAAAGAACCTACGCACGAAGACTCGAAGAAAACAATCCTGATTCAAAAACTGAAGAATTTTGGCAAGTCGTAGAAAGAGAGATTGAAGCGTCAGATACACAATTAAAAGTAGGATTTACAAAAGAAGAGAAAGAATTGTATTATCAAACAAGAATGCAACTAAAATGGAGTGTGGCTGGAAGATTTATGTGGCAATTAGGTACAACAACTGTTGATAAATTAGGACTTCCTTCATTGCAAAATTGTGCAGGTGTTGTTGTAGATGAACCAATAAGACCTTTTACATGGACTTTTGAATTATTGATGTTAGGATCAGGAGTAGGATATAATATCCAGAGAGAACATGTTAACAAACTACCAGGACTTAAAGGAAAAATTAAAATTGAAAGAAGAGATTCAGAAGATGCTGATTTCATAGTACCTGATACAAGAGAAGGATGGGTTAAACTTTTAGGTAAAGTTCTTAAAGCTCATTTTTATGGAGGAGA
>ENA-UOYA01001489-UOYA01001489.1-activated-sludge-metagenome-genome-assembly--contig:-NODE-1489-length-24713-cov-5.726539_pt1 | contig 24713 bp, 21 predicted proteins | sample MGYA00238163_ERZ764804 | MGnify/ENA primary metagenome ERZ764804 (study PRJEB28919, sample SAMN05720223) | activated sludge metagenome | isolation source: Anaerobic digester | place: Hong Kong... | reverse complement strand
TGTATAAAAAGTCAAGGGATATTTTTCACGCAGATTGCGCAGATGAACGCAGATTATAAATGATGAATGAGTAAAATTATATCTACGACCACGGGTTTACCCGTGGATGAGAAAAAACCAGAGTAGTCTGTTGCCTCGATACGCCTACGGCTACTCGGCAACCGAAGTCGCTGACAGTGGCTGAGTAGAGCGATAGCTCATATCGAAGCCACAATTACACAACACTAATTATCTCAACAGAGGGAAATACTTATCACATCTTTTAAGAAAAATGATGAATGAAATGTTACGACTTGCTAAAACTAAGAATTTTGAGAGAGGATTTTTTTAATCTCGTCCCGAAGCTGGGCAGCGCGCTCGTAGTCTTCTCTTGCAATAGCTTCATCGAGATTTTTCTGAAGTTGTTCGAGCTTGGATAATGGCGCTGGAATTGCCTCATCGGATTTAGGCTCTTGTGAAGGCGGAATCGCTTTTTCATCTTCTTCATTTTCAGGAATAAAGGAAGCTTCATCCATTACTTTCTCTGCTACATAAATTGGCGCGCCAAAACGTACCGCAAGCGCAATGGCATCGCTCGGGCGGGAATCAATTTCCTGAGTGTCCAAATTCAAACGTGCATAAAATGTACCATCGCGTAAGTCATTGATGGTTACATCAATCAAATCACCGCCAAGCGCATCGATGAGCGATTTCATCAGGTCGTGAGTCAGCGGTCGCGGCGGCTTGATATTCTCGATCTCTAACGCTATTGATTGAGCTTCGAATGCGCCTATAATAATCGGGAGACGGCGCGGACCATTGACCTCCTTCAAGATCAACGCATACGCGCCGCCGCTCGCCGGACTCGTTGACAATCCTAAAATATCAACCTGTATTTTGTCCTCACTGGACATCTTTTACTTCCCTAATTGCTTTTTGAGTTCTTGTGTTAATGCCGGAACAATTTCAAATGCATCTCCAACAATGCCGTAATCAGCAATCTGGAAAATCGGTGCATCTTTATCCTTGTTGATAGCTACAATATACTTGGATGAAGACATACCTGCAACATGCTGAATCGCACCCGAAACTCCAACAGCAATGTAGAGTGATGGAGCAACGGTTTTCCCTGTTTGTCCAACTTGCTCTTCGTGCGGTCTCCAGCCTGCATCGACAACTGCACGAGAAGCTCCGACTGCAGCGCCTAAAACATTTGCAAGCTCTTCTATCATTGCAAAATTTTCTGGAGCTTTTAGCCCTCGTCCACCGGTAACAATAATATCAGCTTCTGCAACATCTAATTTACCGCTCCCTTGCAGTACGTCTACTGTGCGAGCGGCAAAATCGCTATCATTAAGCGGAATCGAAACTGCCTCCATTGTTGCTTGTTGACCATCGTATGTCTTAACAGGAAACACATTTGGACGAAGAGTTACCACTTTAACCTGGGAATTAAATTTCACATCTGTCAATGCTTTCCCTGCATAGACTGGTCGCGTTGCAATAAATTCACCGTTCTCGATACGGAGAGCTGTACAATCTGCCGCATAGCCAGCTTTGAGTTTTACCGCAACACGCGGCGCACAATCTTTTCCCATTGCCGTTGCGCTCATCATCACAACCGATGCTTGTTCCTGCGTTGCAATCTCAGCAAGAATTTTTGCATACGCTGTTGGTGAATAAAACTTTAATTTTGGATCCGATACGGTAAGTACTCGGTGAGCGCCATACTTACTTAAACCTTCTCCAATTCCTTCAACAGTATCCCCAATAACAACTGCAATAACTTCACCTTGTATTTGGTCGGCTATCATTCGTGCAGCAGATACGACTTCGCATGCTGCTTTTTTCAATTTTCCATCACGTTGTTCCGCAAATGCAATAATTTTCATTTTCGATTCTCCATAATCTTTTTCACTTTATATGACTTTTGCTTCATTGTGTAACAGCTCGACAAGCGTTGGCACGGCAGAGACATCCGTACCTACAATTTTTCCCGCGCCTTTCGAAGGCGGTTTACGCATTGCAACGATCTCTACCAGAGGTTGTGCTGGCGCAGGCGTTCGCTCTTCGATTGGTTTGCTCTTGGCTGCCATAATTCCTTTCAACGCAGGATATCGCGGTTCGTTCAATCCTTTCTGCGCTGTAAAAACTGCCGGAAGCGTTACCTCAACTTTTTCTCGTCCACCTTCGATTTCACGTTCGGCGACTGCTTTTGCACCATTGAGTTCCAACTTTACAACCACAGAAACCGATGGCAAACCAAGCATTTCAGCAATCATCATGCCAACGGCTGCATCATCGCCATCAACGGATTGCTTTCCGCAGAAAATAATATCAGGCGAGAGCTCTTTAAGATACTCTGCAAGCGCGCTGGCAATTCCAAACGAATCACGTTGAGCGTCATCTTTCAATAGCACGGCTTTATCGACTCCCATTGCTAATGCTTTCCTCAATGTCTCTTTATGAGCGTCAGTTCCCAAAGATATGGCAACGACTTCGCCGCCGTTTTTCTCTTTAATCCTCAGCGCTTCCTCAATGGCAAATTCATCGTATGGATTGAGAACAAATGCAACGCCATTCTTGTCAATATTTTTTCCATCGCCAGCAACATTGATTTTCGCTGCCGTATCAGGAACGTGGTTAATACATACTGCAATCTTCATAGTCTATTATCCTTTGTGTTAAACATGCCTTCAAGATTGTTACCTATCTCAAAGTATGAAAGATTTGGTTTTTGGGCAAGTACAAGCCTTGCATTTGCAACGATTTTCAATGTTGTCTCGAATCTTTTCCCTGCAAGTGCGCATCTTATCTTAAAAAGAAAGGAAGATAAAAATATGAAATGCAATATAGGCTCAACGGATAGAATAATTCGAGCATTGTTTGCTCTTGCGCTTGGAGCGTTGTACTTCACGAATATAATTTCCGGAACTCTTGGTATTGTGGCAATCATTGTTGCCGTCGTTCTTCTTGCAACAAGCATCATTGGCTTTTGCCCTCTTTACGTTCCTCTAAAAATTTCGACAAAGAAACAGACGAGAGAACATGATGAATAGGATAAGTTCAAAGCCTATGCTTCTGTTTTGTAATCTTGAACTTATGTCGAAAAGAATTGCTGCAAGGTAACTGTATTCATCAACGATGTTTACATTTTATCTCTTTCTTTGTATAATCCTGTGAAGAAATGTTCAAAGCAGAGTCAAAAATTATTTTAGTATTGGAAGAAGTTCATAGTACTAAATAAGAATCAAGAGCGAGCAAATCAATTCTCGTTTTTTATAATTCACGGCACGCAAAACCATAACATAATTATTGACGACTATGGAAAAGAAAATTACTCTCAGACAGCTTCAAGGCAGCGCCCTTGTTGCCAAAGGCGAAAGCAATCACTGGGTCGTTCTGGATTCAAAGAAAGAAAACGGCGGAAGTGAAGCAGGCTCATCGCCAAAAGAACTTTTACTTATTGCGCTGGCTGGATGCACTTCGATGGATGTCATTTCGATTCTCAAGAAAAAACGAGCGCCGCTTGTTGCTTACGAATGCAACGTCTCCGGCGTAGAAGCGGATGAACATCCAAAAAAATTTACATCTATCCATATTGAATATGTGCTTTATGGAAATGATATAAAGCCGGAAGATGTAGAACGAGCTATTGAACTTTCACGAACAAAATATTGTTCTGTCTCTGCTCAATTAGAACCGAGCGCCTCAATCACTCATTCCTATCGAATTGAGAATACAGAAAAAGCCTTCAGTTAATATTACAATAAAATTAGTGGGAGAATGCTTTACATCCTCCCACACCGTAATGAGCAGGCTTCCTTTGCTTCTGCCCCCACACCAATAACAGTTACAATAGCTTCGACTTAGACAAATCCGAAAAATCTATGAGATTCGGCGGCGCTACTGGAGGTTTGGTTGGATCTTGCTCCTGCTCTTGAATTCTGCTTTTCAATCCTGCTGCATGCTTCATTGCTTCGGATATCCACTGATGATTGTCGGAAAGCTGCGCTATCCTTTCGGCTAACAATTGAATATCTCTTGCATTGATCATTCAACCCTCCTTTCTTATTTGTTTGAGCCTCAGTGAATTAATAAGGAAATACACAAAGGTTAATGCACGCCCAGCCGTTGCCGTGCAGTATTACTCCTAATGGATTGTAGCTTTGTGTTTTCCTTTTTAGTATCATTTTCAAAATGAAACATTTCAATAAGTTCGTGCATTTTTTCAGTGAGTTGATTCAAATCTTCTGCCGAACGCGCAATTTGTTGAATGCCGTTCGCACTTTGCTGTGTAACAGTCGAGATAGCTTCTATGTTTTTGCTAATTTGTTCGCTGGCGCTCGATTGCTGTTCGCTTGCCGCCGCTATCTGATTTATCATATCAGTTACTTGCTGACTGATATCGACAATATTCTGCAAAGCTGCTCCTGCCTGATCTGCTAATGAAATTCCAGAACTTACTTTTGCTGTACCTTCCGCTATTGACTCGACAGCGCCCTGTGTTTCCGTTTGAATCCGTCTGATGGTTGTAGCAATTTCTTTTGTCGCTTTCGTAGTGCGTTCGGCAAGTTTCCGCACCTCGTCTGCTACAACAGCAAATCCTCGTCCCTGATCTCCTGCGCGAGCCGCTTCAATTGCAGCATTCAGTGCAAGCAAATTTGTCTGGTCCGCAATATCTTCAATAACGCTAATGATTTCTCCAATTTGATCGCTCGCCTTTCCTAATGACTGAACGGTTTCTGCTGAACGATTGACAACTTCTCCAATTTGTTTTATTCCCTCGACTGTTTTACGAACAATAACGGCTCCATCTTTTGCAGTATCGCGTGACTTCCGCGCTGTTTCTGCCGTCTGCGTTGCGTTCCGAGAATTCTCCACGATGGTCTTTGCCATCTCTTCTACTGCGCTTGCCACTTCATTTGCCTGACTTGTCTGCTCCTGCGCCCCTGCAGACATTTCTTCTGTACTCGAACTAATTTCCGACGTGGATTCAACTATAATTTCTGTGGATGTTGAAATCTCCGCCAACACTTTCCGCAGTTTTTCTACCATTCCATTGACGTTGGATGCCATTTTCCCAAGTTCATCCTGACTTTCGACATCGATAGATTTTGTAAAATCTCCATCAGCAACAGCTTGAACAACATCACTGATCGATTGAACGACGCGCATAATCGACCGATTAATTGAGGTAACAAGAACTATACTCAATACAATTGCAATTATCACTATTAAAAGTAACCCCGTGATTGTCGAAGAGACAGCCTGCGATGCTTCCGCATGTTCTTTTTCTATTTCATCTTTTCGTTCTGATTGAATTTGTGCTACTCTTGAATCAAGTTCTGCATATAGTTCATCGACTGAGCCAACTGCCATTGTTGCGGTATTAAGATCGAAGGAGGCTAAATCAATAACCGATGTCACACCGTTACGATATTTATCAATCAGTTCAATAGTTGCTCTGTAATCTCGAGCTGTTTTATCATTGGCAGCCGTTGCCGCAAGTTTCTGTACAATGCTTCGCGCATCATCGATATCTTTTTGAATTCCTTTTACCAACAATGATATCTTTGAATTATCATACTTTGCCCGGCTCCACGTAATAAATTGATATAATCCCCCTGTTGATTTTGATAGAAGTTCTTGCGTTTGATTTAGTTCTGTCGAGATTGCTAATTCGTCAGCAAGTTTGTCAATCAAATTTCGTTGTCCCTGCATTTGAACAATCGTCAATATACTCACTATCAACAAACATACGAGTACAACGAGTGGGACAAGGAATAACTTCTTCGCTAGGCTAATCTTTGATAAGAATTCCCACATTGCTTTTCCTTCCATAAAAATGCTTTTCAACCCATTTACAGTGAAACAATCATATGAATAAAGTATCGAGCATCATAATCAACATATCCGCCGGCGGTGGTTTTCAAGTTCTTTGTTTCAGCAACAGTACCCTGATAATCTGCAACAAAGGTAATCCGTTTATTCGGTTTATACGTAATTCCTACGACAGCAAAGTCGTATCCATCGTTATCATTCGAAGTATTTGGGTCGACAAAATCATATCGCCAGATAATCGAGAAAGCGTCCAACGAATTCCACGGAGATTGCACTTCTCCAAATACACTTGTGAACGAACCTGTCTTCGTCGTGTCGGGGTGCGTTGGCGCATCAGTCCTTGTACCGTACTCAATTCCAATCGAAGCAATGGAGTAACTATAATATCCTAACACGCCGTAGCGATTCTTCGGAAGCCCTGAGTATTTTTTTCCATTCTCATATCCAATCGTTGTAAAGCCAGCGACCATCAATGAACGAAGCAACTGATGCGAAGGAAAAGGATTTAGCGAGGCGCGGAATGCAATGTCTTTATATTTATCCGTTTCAGGACTTGTATATCCTTTTCCATTGTAAACTCCTGCTCCAAGTTCTCCATATCCACTGGGCAATTTGTAAGAACCCGATATACCCAAATCTGCTGTGGCAAAATAACCATATCGATCTGTTCCTGTCTGTGCAACACCTCGGTATTTCCATGCTAATTCTTCTACGGAATGGAATGGACCTGGAATAAGTCCAAATCGCCATGACCATTTATCCGGAGAATATTCCAAATACGCAAACTTCATTCTTACGCCAAAACCCTTATAGTATGTATTTGTATCGGCTCCACGATAGAGGTCGGTCGTCAACTGCATCGACCATCGATCCGCTATTGAACCGCGAACAGTGATGTATGATCTATCAAGGTCAAACTTGTTATATTCTTTTCCATTTGTTCCGAACGTGCTGTAACTGTACGAACCAAAAATTTGCCCACTAACACTGACGAGCGATTTCTGAGATTTTTCTAACTTCTCGATTCGAGCCTGGAGTTCCTTTATTGTGTTAGAGCAGGAATCATTCCCCTGACTAAATACCTGAGTGACGGGAACAAGCGCTAAAATGATGAGTACATACATTCGATGTTTCATATACATTTCCTTATGATGTTTTTCAGTACTATTGAATATTACTTTTTGTAGGCGCCACACCCAATAATGACATTATCGACTTTTTCGACATACGCCGTCTTCTTTTCAATTTCTTTTGTAACAGGATTGTTAAATTTATAATCCTGCCAGCCAGATCCTTTGGTCTTTGCAATTTCAATCCGCTCTTTCACAAATGCTTTTCCATCGGCATCTTTCATCAGGATAAGGTCTTTGTCAATCATTTTTGGATTGCCTCCATGGGCAAGACATTTTCCTTGAAGATCATATACAAATATGTAGAGATCGCCATCGACAAATTTCCCATGAGGATTACTGAATTCAGCAAATGCTTTTTCTCTTCCATTTGCTTTATAGTATTCGATCGCTTTCTTTACCATTGCTTTTGCTTCATCTTGCGTTCCGCGTTTGCCTTGCGCAAAAATTGGGCCCGCTAAAAAGCAAAATATCATTGAAATACTGAAAATTTTTTTCATGATTTATTCCTTTTTATGTGTGGTACATCATTTTGAGAATTATTCATCTATTTTATGAACTCAATTCTTATGCCATATCGTAAAGATTTCCTCTAATGTATTTTCTATCATTTTACGCACTTTTATCATTTTGGGACACTTGTTATTTTTTGTATAATTATGAAAAGGTGAATATAATTTGACTTCTGTCGAATATTCGACATCGTACAATATGTGTAAAATTGCGAAGCATCCTCAATTTTTCGATGCATTTTATTGAAGCCTTCTGTATCTTAAACCAACAAAAATATGTTCCACATTTTCGATGGGTAAATCATGGACACAGAAACTTTTTCAGCCCCCAAACATAGCGCTGCATTTCGCAGAAGAAGATTCTTTAACTGGTTTCCTCTGGGATTAACCTACGCCTTTCTTTATATGGCTCGATACAATCTCACCGTAAGCAAAAATGCCCTGGGCAATTTAATGACAAAAGAAGATTTTGGAATTATTTTCGCCGCAGGCACTTTAGTTTACGCATTTTCATTTTTAATCAACGGACCTCTCACCGATAGAATCGGCGGCAAGAAATCAATACTCATCGGAGCGTCAGGTTCTGCTTTGATGAATATTGTCATGGGAGTGATTGTGCTGGGAATTCTCAGTCTCGGCTGGAATCTCAACCTGACAGTGGCGCTCAGTATTGCATACGGATTGAATATGTATTTCCAGAGCTATGGAGCTGTTGCAATTGTAAAGGTAAATTCTGCATGGTTCCACGTCAGGGAACGCGGTACATTCGGCGGCATTTTTGGTATCCTCATTTCACTTGGATTGTATTTTGCCTTCGATTGGTGCCAATACATCGTCAACTTTACTGAATCTCTCAATCCACAACAACCGCAATACTGGCTTGTATTTTTTATTCCCGCAGCAATTCTGCTCTTCTGGGTTCTCCTTGACATCTTCATCCTAAAAGATTTTCCCAGAAAAGCCGGCTTTCAGGATTTCGATACTGGCGATGCATCCTCAGGTGAAACTGAAGAAACAATTGGCGTAAAGGAAGTGCTCGTTCGCATTTTCACAAATCCAATTATTATCACAATTGGAATGATTGAATTTTGTACGGGGGTATTGCGCAATGGCATTATGCACTGGTTTCCGATATATGCAAAAGAACAAATTACTGCTGCGCCAATGTTTGCTTCAGAATGGAATTTCTGGTTAAACAATTGGGGAACCATTCTTTCTATTGCAGGCATATTTGGCGGCTTAATTGCAGGATGGATGTCCGATGCTCTCTTTGGCTCTCGTCGAGCTCCAGTTGCAGGAATTCTCTACATAGGACTCCTTATTGCAACAATTGGGATGAGCTTTACAATTGGAAGTAATCCTATGCTGCTCGGAATTTTTGCATCGGTCGTTTCATTTTTTGTTATTGGAACGCATGGTATGTTGAGTGGAACTGCTACAATGGATTTCGGCGGGAAGCGCGCTGCTGCAACAGCAGTCGGTTTTATCGATGGAATGGTTTATTTGGGAACCGGCTTGCAATCTCTCGCATTGGGATTTATCACAACATGGAACTGGAATTTCTGGCCAATCTTTTTAATTCCATTCGCTATTATTGGCATCTGGTTGACAATACGAATCTGGGATGAAATTCCAAAAGGAAAACAAAGCGCATAATCCAAAATTATGCACTTGAGAAGAATCAATTAGCTGAACTACGACGGTGGCTTCGATTTGGTTTTTAACCTCTTCAGCCACCGTCTATAACTCGATATTTAACTTATTTCCCCTTCAGCAAATTCTTTAACTGATCTTCCGCCTTTTTCTTGACGGCTCCTGTTTGTTTGTTTTTCTCATCCTCGATTCGTTGCTCGAGTTCTTTTTTCTTGTTTTCGATAAATGTGAGTTTTTCGTTCACAGTTGTTTCATACTCTTGAGCTTTTGCCAACACCATTTCTCTTTTTTCTGTATAAAGTTTTTCGACTTCTCTTCGTTTCTCCGCGACAGTGGCATTAAGTTTATTGCGAAGGTCATTTTGAATGCGAGCAAGTTCATCGCCAATTGCCTGCTTCATCCCTGTTATAAGCTTATCATCGAGATCCGTTTCAAAAGCAATATCAAATTTTTGTTCATTCTTCCACATCCGAATGAGCGCAGAGAGTTTATCGATTGGCGAGAGTACATTGTAGACAATTCGTTCAACCATCGTTGAAGGAGGTTGATCAAAAACAACATCAAAATTATAGAAAAGAACTTTTGCCTTGCTCTCGAAGCCCTGATCAGGAATTTCGACGGTAACGCTTGCATCCATTCTTGCGTTCGTTATTTTCGATGGCAGAAAATCAGCTCCACCGATTTTCATCGTTGCAACTGGCAGCCCGGCAAGTTGAACGGCATAGCGATCGTACGACGCTTGACGAGTACGATCGAAGAGGAAGTTCATCGTCAACGTAACTTCATTTCCACGTGTCGCAAGCAAATCAACCGTTAATGGAACATGGGTAATTCTTTGATCGTTCGAAATATTTTTCACTTCGCCTTTCGCATAGAAGAAGTCTGGATCTTGATGTTGATCGGTACCGCCAGAGATGCGAATTTTTTTAATCCAGAGTTTTGGATAAGCTCTCTCCACTGGAAAATGAATCGTCTGTCCTTCGAGACGTTTTGGCTTCTCCTTTTCTGGTTTACTAGATGAATTTTTTATAGCCGAGCGAGCTATCTCAGCATAGTGAAGATATTGTGCCGCTTCTGAAAGCATTTCCTTGCCAAGCAAGGTTTCGGATATTCCTTTCATTGAAACATCGGGTAAATGCGCGGCGCTAAGAATTCGCTCATAATCCTCTTTCACAACATTATCAACTGAAGCGATTGAGTGAGAAAAGTCATCGACGCTGGCGGTAAGAGCTTTTTTCCTCTCGGTAAAAGTTGTCTTGACTTCCTGTGCGGTTGCAAGGGCGATCTTTGCGCTGTTAAGAGCCTCCGTCGCATCTTTGATATCTTTGATTGCATTGACATCGATTTTCTTTACTGTCGTTTCGATATCTGAGAGTTTTTGCTTCGATTGCTCAAACTCAGCGAGCGTAGTATTCCACTGAACCTCCGCCCCATCAATTTGTTCCTTCAACGAATCGAGGAGACGAATTGTCGCAAGATTCGCTGGATTGAGGAGAGTATCGAGTTTCAAATTCTTTTTGATTTTTTCGATGTCGAACGATTGCATAACTTGCTGCTGTCGTTCTGCCAAAAACTTGCTCGCCGCCGATGGCTCTGACGGCTCTTCTTTGACTTTCTTAGGAGGCTTTGGAATTGCCCCATTCGTTGAACGGCGAGTACCTAGGATTAAATTATTCATTTCCATTGTTTCAATGATGTACTTTCCCCGAAGCAATTGCCCGAAGTCAACTGCAAATTGAACTTTCCCGGTTTCAAAGAGATTCTTCCATCCGTCGTGTGGATCTGTTACCTGAAGACGTTTGAATTTTGCACCCAAAGGACTCAACGTTAAATCGAGATCATCGATTTCGACTTTTGCGCCAACGATTTGCTCGCCAGCATACTCGATTCCTGATTCGACCCAGCGATCGAGAAAGAAATAAAGAATAATACAGACGATAATAAACGGTACGAGTACAAAGTAAACGAATTTCTTCCTCATAGCACATCTCCCAGAGTCCGTATGCGTTCATACCATTGATAGAGGGAGCTGCTTTTCAGGATTTGATAAATTTTGAATTTTTGGACGCTCGCGCCAATGGTTGCGCGATAAGCTATGACGAATTTCTTCATCCCAAAATAGATTGGCACAAAGAAGATTATCGCACATACAAAACTTCCAAGCACAACAGTGTTATTGAAACGTGTAAGCGGAGCAATCGGCGCATTGTAGAGCATTATCCAAAAATTTTGAAGCGCATCCACTTCAACAAGAAGATAATATCCAAGTTGATGGAAAAGCGGATCAAAGATGTACGCGATAAGACTGCACACTGTAAGTCCAAGGATTGCTGCTGTGAGATTGACATTGAGTACAAGAATAATGAGCCATACAACAGCTCCTTGTAAAGTAAACATCGAAGAAAAACCAATGATAGAGCCAAGTGCAAAACCGCCTGCAATTTGCGCTGGCGTTTGCCCATCACGAAGAATCTTTACGAATTTTGCCAACAGTTTCATCCAGTACATAGTATTCCTTTCTGTTGTATTAGTATAATTACGACTTCATTCTATGAAAAATTTTTATGATAAAAGCCATTGAAGAGAATTACTTCATTGATACCCAGCGCGTTCAAAATCACTCATCGTTTTGAATGGATGCGGAGGGTGTAGATATTTTCCCAAAAAATAATAAATTTTTAATCGAATTTCTTTCGCTCTTTTCGTATCGATTCGGTCAAAGCTATGCCCACCGGGTTCTTCCTGAAAAATTTCGTACTCAAATTCCTTCCCAGCAGCTTTCAATTCATCAATGAGATGTTCAACTTCCTCAACGTGCACATCATCATCGTTCGTATTTGTATGAATGAGGAGAGGCGTTTGTAATTTTGCCACGTGAGTTACCGGTGACCGGCGTTTGTATTCCACAGAATCTTCCTCAACGGTTTTTCCGATATGGTATGGAGCAGTAAAAAACTTACTATAATCCTCGCCATAGTAGCCAAGTCTCATAATTAAATCGCTTACCGGCACGCCTGCAAATGCAACTTGATAACATGGAGGATGTTCAAATACAGCAAGCAAAGCAATAGAGCCGCCGTGGCTCCAACCAACAATCCCAACGCGAGCGCTATCAACAAAGGAATAATTTTCGATCGTCCAATTCCTTGCAGCATGGACATCTTCTACTTCTAAACCGCCATAATCAATCTGCTCGTAAAAAGCTTTTCCATAACCTGTACTGCCGCGATACTCTGGAGCAATTACAATATAGCCCTGAGCCATCATTTCCCTGATGATATGAGTATGGTACGTCGTAAAGTTTGCATGAACTCCACCGTGAGGAAGAACAAGGAGGGGATATTTTTTTGTGCGATCTATCGAACGTGGAATAAAGACATAAGACCAAAATTTTAGCGGATTGTTTGCGCCACGAATTTCAGGACTTTTTACTTTTGCAGGCGGTGGTCCAACAATAAACACTTTGTCAATAAAAGCGACATCGCCAACTCTTTGATACCACAAAATATCATCGACGGCTTTTTCAAGCTCATCGATGCGATGTTCATAATCTTCCAGTACGCGAAGCGCCGAGTCCGATGATTGCGCTTGCGCAAGAACAAGATGAACGCTTGATAAGACTGCTATACAAAACCCTGTAAAATTTTTAAGAAGGAATGCTTTTCCAATAGAAGGTTCTTTCATTGTTTTTGACTTAAAATCTGGGATGCTATTGTTAGAATTTCTTCAGGTTTAAAATTAGCTTTTCGGATAAACTTAACATTCTTTTCGGCATTGCATTCTTCAATCAAAGCATTCGTTGGATAGGCTGTAATAATAATTGCTGGCGTAAAATCTTTTTGCCTACGAAGCCACCGAACAATTTCAAGACCATTATTGCCTGGTAAAATATAATCAAGTATGAGCAAATCGAAATGTTCTTTTTTCAACTTCTCAATTGCATACTCGCCATCGACACATCCGGTACAATGGTAGCCCGCTTTTGCAAAAACTCGCTGAAGAAATGTACGGTATGCTTGCTCATCCTCAACAATAAGAATTCTCTGCATTGTCTTCCCCTCGGTTGCCATAACGCTTTTGCCTTCTTTCTTTTTACATATTCTACAAAGAACCTCAATCAATTACAAGAGTACTTTTTTGTTTAGAAATGCAAAGAAAGGAAGCGTTTTAATCCCCGCCCATCTTCATTGCATAATCTGTGTCTCGACAGTTTCCATCGAGACACACAATCGAAAAAATTATGCAATTGTTTTATTGCAGCAACAACAGTTTCTTCGTGGTAACAAAATCTCCTGCTTGCAACCGATAATAATATACTCCACTTGCCAATCCTTCTCCATTCCATTTTACCGAATATTTCCCTTCTCCTAATTCCTCCGATACTAAATTCGATACTTCTCTCCCAATTGCATCATAAACCTTCAATGTTACAAATGTTCTTTTTGGAAGACTAAATGCTATCATTGTCGTTGGATTGAATGGATTTGGATAATTCTGCGATAACTCAAATTGAGAAGGCGCTTCGCAAGCTCTCAATTCCTGAAAAATAAATTATAAGGAGCTTGGGCAAATCATTCTAACAGCTTATATTTCTTTCCGTTAGGCGGGCTCTGCATGAATGGTAACTTTCCGTATAACCGGAAAATTATCATAGAGTGTTCGTTCAATTCCAGAAATAATTGTATGAACTTCTTCCAGAGTTTTTGTACGTGGCAAGGAACAAACAATCGATAGGTGAAAATGATCTCCATCCTGAAGTAATGTTACATCGGAACACTTTACAATGCCATCTTGTTGCATTACAAGGTTATGTATTTTTTCCGATAGAGGAGTTTGCGCTGTTGTAACATCGGTTAAGGCATGCTCTTTTGTTTCAGATTCTTCCATATGGATTGTTACTTTTTCAATCGCTGTAATTTCAGCCATGATATGGCTCTCTAATGCAGAAGCAATGCGATGAGCATCTTCAAAAGATTGATTAGGTTGATACTCAATATCAAAATCTACATAGTATTTCCCATTACTGAGATGCACTTCAAGGTTATGCGGCGGTGGAAGACGATGATCGATAACAATCATTTTAATTTTATCAACAAGCGTTTCATCATTACTCGCGACAGGTTCAGCATGGATAATAACATCCGCAATAGGATCGACAGCATGGATCGCCTGCTCTATTTCATCCATAATTCGATGGGCAAGATGAAACGGAAGCGTTCGTCGAATTGCTACAACTATATCAACAAATAATCGCGGTCCGGAAGGGCGCATCCGAATACTTCGCACTTCTTCCACTCCAGGAACAGAACGAATCGCTTGCTCGATACTCTGAAGCTTTCCCTTTGGCGCTCGATCCATCAATGCATCAATCGTGCGTCTGCCAAGACGATAGCTTACAAATAACACAAGGAAAGCAACCATCAATGCAGCAAAGGCATCGAACTCAGGAAATCCAATGGAGACAAAGATAAGTCCAGCAATGACGGTAAGCGACGACCATATATCACTGGCAAAATGGAGCGCATCTGCTTCGAGCGCCTGGCTGTTGGATTTTTTTGCAACTTTGTAGAGCGCCCGTGAACGACTGAAATCAATAATAATCGACGTTCCCATTACAACAAAGCTCCACACACTTACTTCTACGTTATGCGAATTGGACAGGAATTTTCCAACAGCTTCGTAGATAATCCAGATACATGTAACAATAAGGAGTAACGTCTCAAGGAACGCAGAAATATTTTCTAATTTTCCATGACCATAGAGATGATCTTCATCCGCTGGACGATCAGAAAATCGTACTGCAAAATATGTCATTAAGGCTGCGAGTAAATCAAGTCCTGAGTGCGCCGCTTCCGATATGATTCCAAGACTATTTGTTGCAATGCCAATAACAAACTTGAATGTCGTTAAGAATATCGCCGCACAAACAGAGGTGAATGCAATACGTTTTTTTTCTTTTGCAAAAGTTTCTGCCATTGTTGTTTCCTTTCTTTATTGTAATTGCTTCCGCTTATGAAGATATTCCAACAACGCCACATCGAACGGAACAGAAGTATCCATTAGCACATAATCAATGGATGCATCGCGACAACTTTGCTGAATGGATTCAAGATACTCTTTCATCGTTTCTCGATAGGCACGTTGAATGTGCCACGGTTGCGTTGGAAGAAGCTCGCCCGTTTCCATATCTTTGAACTGAGCATCTGCGCCAAATGCAAATGAACGTTCGAGTGGATCAAGAACATGCATGACAAGAACTTCGTTCCCTTTATGCCGGAAATGTTTTAGCGCAAGAAGAATCTGCGTCGGATCATCGAATAAATCACTGAGCACAATCACCAACCCTCTCCGCCGAATTTGTTCCGCAAGTGCATTGAGCGCATTTGTTATCAATGTGGAATTCGAGGGAACCGCTCGCTCTAACTCGATGAGTATTTGTTTGAGATAGGATTTTGTGCCACGCGGCGGAAGCGAGAGACGAATAGATTCGTCGAATAATGTTAAACCAACCGCATCCCGTTGCTCTACCATCAGGTACGCAAGCGCAGCAGCAAGGTACGAAGCATACTGAAATTTGGAAATCATTCCTGCCGATGCAAACGCCATCGAACGACTTGCATCGAGAACAAGATACGCTTTGACGTTTGTCTCTTCTTCATATTGCTTGATGTAGAACCGATCGGTTTTCCCAAAGACTTTCCAATCGATTCTCTTCACATCATCGCCGGGCATGTATTGCCGATGCTCAGAAAATTCAACGCTAAATCCATGGTAAGGACTACGATGGAGTCCAGTGATGAATCCTTCCACAACAAAGCGGGCTCGCAATTCCATCGATGTGATTTGTGCAACTACAGATGGCTGAAGATATTTTAACGCTTCTTCTTCCATTTTACTTTTTCTTTTGCGTGTTTTTCTTTTGCTGATTCTTTGTTTCCGATAAAAGCATACTTGGATCCTTACCTAAATTCTCCAGCTCGTAGCGCGCAGACGTCAGCAATCCTGCACTACTATTAGGATAATGTTGCAAGAAATATTCATACGCAATTCGAGCAGAATCATATTGCTGAAAATCGTTTGCATAAATAAATCCAATGAGGAACGCTGCATTCGATGCAGTTGGGTGGTCCGGATATTTTTCCACAAGCAGCCGATAATAATGGACAGCCGAATGCGGCTCATTTTTGTAGTTCTGATAAATATAACCAATGGCGTAATAAGCATCCTGCGTTTTGGCGCTATCAGGATAGAGGCTAATGAGCTCCTGGAAAGTTGTAAGCGCCTCGTCATAGGAACGAGCGACTTGCGCCTGTTGCCCTTTCTCGAACAATTGCTCTGCGGTTGGTTTTGAACATCCAACGATAAGAAATGACGTTACTACAAGAATCCAATATTTCATATCAATGCTTCTCCTTATCTTTGTACTTTATCGTTTGCTCGATTTGTCTTGCGTAAGAATTTCAGCCATACCATTTACCGTAGAATGAAAAGTATCAAAAGATATTTGTAGAATCAACGCAAACGACGGAGAAACGCGCAGAAGAATCCATCCGTTCGATGAAGATGCGGAAGCAATGTGCACCACGGCAACTGCTTAGAAAATAAATCAAGATTCGACGCAAGAGTGGATTGCGGAATAATTGGAGTAAAAAGCGGATTCCTTTTCAAAAAAGATTCAATCTGATTTTCATTCTCTTCCATAAGAACACTGCACGTTGTATAGACAAGCATCCCATTGATTTTTACTAAAGGAGCAACGGAATCGAGAATTTGTCGCTGCTTTGCCGAAACAGCGTCTACCGTCGTTTCTGTTACACTAATTTTGAATCCCGGATTTCGCCGCAGAGTGCCAAGTCCTGAGCACGGAGCGTCAACAAAAACTACATCAAAGTAATTATGATATTTTGTATGTAATTCATCGAGTGTTGTGACATTTTGTACACGAACATTGTGAACGCCAGCGCGACGCGCACGCTTTCTCAATTCTTGAAGACGAACTTCATTTACATCCGCTGCAACTATTTCACCGCGATTCTTCATAAGAGCTGCAAACGCAAGCGTCTTTCCGCCGGAGCCAGCGCATGCATCGAGAATTCGATCTGTCGGTTTAGGATCGATGAATAACGTTATCAATTGACTCCCTTCGTCCTGCACTTCGAACCAACCATCGCGAAATGTCTGTAGAGAGAACGCATTCATGCGTTTCGAAAGCGTTAATCCAACAGGTGAAAAGCGCGTACGAACTGAATCAATTCCTTCACTCTTCAACCGTGCCTGACAGGCATCGACAATTGTAAGAAGAGTGTTTACACGAATCGTTATTGGCGCTGGTTCATTGAGCGCGGCACAAAGCCGTTCCGTTTCTTCTTCGCCATACTGACGAACGAAACGTTCGACAATCCACAAGGGAAATGAATACCGAAGCGCTAACTCCTCGTTTCTATCTTTCCATTCTGGCGTTGTCGGATGCTCAAACCGATGAAGTATTTTAGGAATAAATTGCCGAAGCTGCGCGCTCTTTAAGAATTTTTCACACAGCGATAGTACTTGAGATGGTTGAATGCTCCCACCACTCATCGTCATTAGAAGCGTAAGGAATTGTTTATCTTCATCAAAGATTTCTTCATTGAAGGAACGGATCGCATTCTCTACCATTGCCGTTGACCAATGGTAATAACGCAGCGCATTGTATACATTCTCAGCAATAAATTTTCGATCTTTCGAGCCAAGATATTTCCGAGCCCTGAAATACGAATTGAGCATACTATCTGGCGGAATGCCTTGCGGCTTCAAAAGCTGCTCCACAACTCGCTGAAATGCTTCAAATGTATGTCCAACATTTGACTCAAGTTTCATCATAATTTTCGTCTCAACTGATTTTCAAACAAGGAGAGATTCAGGAATCAAGAACAGAACGAACTTTCCTGAGAAGCTGTGCGGGCGTGAATGGCTTTCCAATGAATGGTTTTATTTTATATTCCTGATCGATAAATCCACTCGTAAAAAGAATCTTAATATCTGGATATTTCTTCTTTACAACATTACTGAGTTCTTTTCCTGAAAGCTCTGGCAATCCAATATCTGTTAAGAGAAGATTTATTCGATCCGCATTGACTTCGAGAACGTGAAGCGCTACTTTGCCATCATTTGCGGAAAGAACTGCGTATCCCGCGGATTCCAATATTTGCTTCGTGATGGTACGAAATTCTTTCTCATCCTCGACAAGTAAGATGACTTCATTGCCTTGAGGCGCCGTGTTTTCATCGGTCGGCTCTTCGACATTGACGCCTTGAGTATAATTTTTCTCCGAAACAGGAAAATACAGGTGGAATGTTGCGCCTTTCCCTTTCGATGAAAGTACTTCAATATATCCATCGAGCGATTTAACAACTCCGTAGACAACAGAGAGTCCAAGTCCAGTGCCTTTGGTTCGTCCTTTTGTCGTAAAGAACGGCTCAAAAATTTTGTCTTTTATTTCAGGGCTGATACCTGAACCAGTATCATGGACGCTAACGCGAAGGAATGTTTTGTTATGTATAAATGGATCTCGATGTGCTAACTCCATTCCGCTAACAACTTTTGTGGCAAACGTCAAAGTGCCTCGTTCGCCCATGGCATCGCGAGCATTGACGGATAAATTCAAAAGTACCTGGTTGAATTGTGTGTGATCCATCGAAAGAATTGGAACTGGCTTCTCTAAATTGAGCGAGATGGTTATCGTCTTGGGGAATGTTTGCGTAAGCATTGTTACTAATTCGTCCAACGCTTCATTGACATCGAGCGGTTGTAAATCAACAACAGATTTTCGAGCAAACGTTAGAATTTGCCGAACTAACGATGCGCCTCGGTCAATATTTTTTTCAATAATATCTAAGTACTCCTGAATTTTCTCTCTAGAAAAATCAGACCTTCGCATCAACGTAACATATCCAAGAAGAATACCGAGGATGTTATTGAAATCATGGGCAATGCCGCCCGCAAGCGTACCGATGCTCTCCATCTTCTGAGCTTCACGGAGTTGTTCTTCCAAAAATCGCTGCTCGGTAATATCTTCGATACTTCCCTCATAGTATAAAATGTTGCCTTCCGAATCGCGGATTCCTTGCGCTTTTACATTGACCCACACCTTCTTCTTATCTCGACGACGTAATTCCATTTTGTAGTTCTCTAACGTACTTTGGGAAGATAGAAGAGCAAGCACCTCGTCTAATTTTGCCGAGCTCAAGAAAAGTTGATCCCTCAAATTTTTTATTTCTTTAATAAAATCTGCTGGAGTATCAAAGCCAAAAATCCTCGCAGCGGCAGGATTGACATCAAGAAATTCTCCAGTAAGTGAAATACGGAAAATCCCTTCGATCGCATTTTCAAATAAAGTACGATACCGTTTCTCGCTTTCCTGCAACGCTTTCTCAGTCTGCTTTTTCGAAGTGATGTCTTGAAAAATTGTAGCAAAACCATTTTTATTCCACGGGACAACAGAAATTAGAAAATATTTTACCATCGCCGGGGAAAAACTTTCAAAGATTTTTCCTTGCTTTGTGCGCACCACCTCGCTATACTCGTCCAGGTACGGCGCAGCAGAAACTCTGTATACTTCTGTCGCACGTTTCCTCTTTACATTGCTTACAGGTATATTCAAAATCCGTTCAAAGGAAGGATTACACTCAAGAATAATATAATCCACCGGATTGCCACTGTCGTCATACTCTAATTCGTGGAGTGCAACTCCTTCCATCATATTCATAAAAAGAGTTTGGAACTGCTCTTCACGGCGATGGAGACGCTCTTGATTGAGCCGCAATTCCGTAATATCAGTCATTGTGCCAATGAAACCAAGGACATTACCTTTGGGATCTTTTTCAGGCGCTGCTTTTCCTAAAACCCAGCGTAAAGAACCATCAGAATGGAGAAAACGATATTCAGCAGTGGAAATTTCCCCTTGCTGCGCAATTTGCAACCAAGGACGGCAGACTCGTTCATAATCCTCTGGATGCACCGCTTTATGCCAGCCATTTCCAAGCGCTTCCTCAGCAGAAATTCCAGCAATTTCAGTCCATTTTGGATTTACGTATGTGGTAAAACCAAAAGCATCCGTTCGGAAGATACCAACTGGCGCTGTTTCGGTAAGAGTTTTATAGCGGAGTTCAGAAATTGAAAGTTTGCTTGATTTTTTTTGCAGTGGTCGAGTTTGATTTTTTTTTGCAACACTTTTTTTCATATATCACATTTCAATCATTTTTTCCCACTCCCCCTTGTTTTGCTACAATATATTTAATTCCTTATCAGAAAGCAATATACCAGCTCACCTCATTGAGCTAAAATTGCGGAATTTTCAATGGATTGGACTTGCACATTAAGAGGCAATCGAAAAATCAAGAAAATAGCGCAAATAGACAAGAAATAATGAGCTCAGAATGGTGGCTTCGATACGAGCTGTCGCTCACCTCAGCCGCCGTCAGGGAATCGGTTGCCGAGTAGCCGTAAGGCGTATCGAGGCAACCAGCGCTAAAAGTTTCTAAAGTAAAATTAGTGAAAAAATAACTTCTACCGAAGCAAGTTTCTTTCATTAAAACTTACAAAAGAATTTCCAGCAATGATAATATGGTCATGAAGGGTAATTCCAAGTATTTTCCCCGCCTCGACAAGCTGATGAGTAATTTCAATGTCTTCACGACTTGGTTCAGGATTCCCACTCGGATGATTATGGACAAAAATCACGGCGGCGGCACGCTGAACAATCGCTTCGGCATAGCATTCGCGAGGATGAACTAACGATGAGTTTAAGATGCCGACGGTAATTTTTTGCCGTGAAATCAACGCATTCGATGACGTCAACAGCAACGCCCAGAATTCTTCGTGCCTGAGATCTCGCAATACTGGAGCCATAATATGAGCAACATCTTCAGGCGACTGAATCGTCTGTAAACTTTCTTCTGTAGCCATAAATCGACGTGCAAGTTCAAATGCAGCAGCGAGTGTAATCGCTTTGCTCTTACCGAGTCCATATTGCTGCAATTCGCCAACAGACATTCGAGCAAGTGTGCGGAGAGTGCGTCCTTCGGATAATAACTTCTTTGCTATATCAACTGCAGTGGCGCCACGAATTCCTACACGAATGAGAATTGCCAACAATTCAGCTTCTGTAAGTGTTTGAGCTCCGCTGTGAAGAAGTTTTTCTCTCGGCCTTTCGTTCTCAGGCCACTCCTTAATTGTTGTGCGGTAGTATGTCGCTTCAAAAACTTGAGGCTTGTCTTCCCCCTGTTTTTCCATAGCATTTACTCCTTTAAGGATATAATGCCAAGATTGTGAATTGTGCGTTCTTTATACCGAAGCGCAATCATCGCCATATTGACACGTTTCTCAGAAAATTCAATCCGACCATGCCAGCCGTCATACTTCGCTTTTGCTAACGCAACAGCAAGGTCAGCGCGACGAGTAGAGCCTTCTTCGATTGTTTGGAGAATCATCTTCGTAACATCGTATGTCAGAAGAGAATTCGTCGTCGGCATTTTTCCTTTCGTTACGTTTTGATAGTCCGTTACAAAATTTTGATACTGCGGGCTTAATACATCGACGTACGAATCAACAAACATAAGCACGCCATCGGTATACTGTCGATTCTGATCGAGTTCATTTAAATCATACCAATCGCCAGTGCCTAAAATTTGAGTCTGAATATTGTAGTATTTTAACTGGGCGCTTATAATCGGAATTTCCTCCGAACTCGTTATCGGAATAAAAATAGCGTCGATATTCGTTACTGGATAGATTAAACTATCATACTGCGCTGTGACGACTTTCACTGGGAGATTGAGAGAGTCGGCTATTATCTTCCCTCGTGGTCCAAAAAGAACTTCAACAGGCGCCGGGAGCTGTCGTTCTAAAAGAGAATCTAAGACATGTTGCGAAACGCCATATCGAATAATTTTCTCGACATCGCTTCGTTTTACTTTCGTCGAAAAGTCAATGATAGTAGTTTCCTGCTGTGACATTGCGCTACGACGAAGCGCTTCGATTTCACTCCGCACATCTTCTGTATTCGGCGCATACCATTGCTGGGCAACGAGTTCGCCTCCTTGTTGTTTTACTTCGTCAATAAATGACTCGACAAGTTGTCGTCCAACTGCATCGGAAGGAGCAAGCACAGCAAATCGTTTTGCCTTCAATTCTTTGGACGCATAGCGAGCAGCAATCCTTCCTCGCACTTCATAATCCGGATTTGCTTGAAAAATAAAAGGACCAATATTGGTAATTCCATTTGCCGTTGCCGTTGGCGTAATCAGTGGAACACCACGCTCATTTGCAATTGCTGCGCTGGCAAACACTTCATTACTTAAAACTGGACCAATAATAATACTCACAGCCTGATCCGCTGTAAGCTCAGAAACATGTCGCGCTGCAATTGTAGGATCACGCTCACTATCACGAATCTCGAGCGCCACTTTGACAATAGCATTGCGATTATACTCATCGACAGCGCTCTGGATTCCTTCCAAAAATTCTACTCCTGCTCCCCGAAACGATGCACGCTCCGTTTTCAACATCAAAGGAAGCACAACGCCGATCTTTACGATGCCGCGCTTCTGAATTGTTCCTAAAAGCGCTGTAGCTTGCGCTGTGTATTTTGTTTGCGTTGGTATCGAGAGCACAGTTTCTATATATCGTTGCGCTCCGGTGATATCTCCCAGTCGGTACGAATGTTCGGCAAGCTGCATCGAGAGTAGCGCACGAGTAACATCCGTTGCGGCTTCTTTATAGATAAGTTCAAGTTCCTGTAATTCCAATGCTTCCGATGTAAGTTTGAGAAGTGAGGTTTCAGCAAGCGTTCTTAGTTGTTCATCATTCGTATTATCGAGTGCGTGTACAAATGCAATGGCAGCATCTTCATACCGGCGAAGCTGAATATAACTCATCCCTTCGACGTAGTAAGCGTCGCCACAGTAGAGTGAATTCGGATAAAGGTCGAGAAGATCCTTTACAAATTGTATCGACAACCGATAGTTACCAACGTGGTAGTACGCCTTTGCTCCCATAATGTACGCCGCTGTTGCGCGATGATTCCGCGGATATTCTTTAAGCAACGAATGGAACAGTACTGCGGCGCTGTCGTAATTAGCGCTTTCATAAACTCGAAGCGCTTGTGAGAATCGCTGCTCCACAACTTGTTGAAATATTATTTTATCTCCAGTTTGTGCAATGAGTGAAAAATTCCACAGACACAACCCAATGAGAAGGAGTAAGTTTACTTTTTTCATGGTTTCACTATTCTCCAATAGTAATGAGCCTTCAAAGAATTATGAAAAATCTCGATTCAGCGACTTCATGCTGATATTCCATCCAATAATCGATAAGACAAGAGAAAGCGCTCCAACAAGTACATATGCTATGATAAATAAATCGCTATTGTATGGCGCTCGGCGATATAATGAATTAAAATATTGCGATAGAGGTAATAATACGATAAGAATGATTGCAATGAGATACAATATCATACCCAAAAATGTAATCGTCGCTCCTTGAGTCGATGCCGCTCGAATTGGATTGCGCTCTGTATACGATGCAAAATATCCTCCAAAACCAAAGTGAAATAGCGCCATCGTTACTGCTATCCAGAATGTCGAATATACTCCAAACCATATTAACATTGGTTGCGGCTCGATGTGCGATTTGAGGAATGGAATATGAGTTGCGACGGTAACAAGTTCTCCCAATCCTATAATTAAGAGCAAACCAAGAACAATTTTTACCGTCATCCATTTTCGAATTGAGAGCGGTGAGGAACGAATAGACCAAAATGCCTTTCCCTCGAGCTCGATCATGGGAAAAACAAATCTTAACGCTAATGACGCAACAAGGAAACCAGAAAAGCCAAAGAGTGCAAGATACGTAACCAGTTGCATTGTAGGAACACGAAGATGGAGATTGAGTTGCGAGGCGCTAAGTATAAAAACACCAAGGAGAACTACCATCACAAGCAGGTGAATCCATTGAGTCGGTTCACGGAAGAAAAGAAAAAATTCTTTTTTGAGAATTGACTCTAACTGTAACGGCAGATGACTTTTCTTCCTAAAATCAAACCACTGATAGTGAGCCTGGTAGTACGGCTGACGAGCCGAATTTTTAATGTTCAACGACACCAGCCAACTTTGATAATAGTAAGCCCTCGCCACAAGGTACACTATTCCAAAAACAACGAGAGTACCAACACAGAGAGCAACAACATACGGAATGGCAATATCCATATTTCCTTCAGCGCTGTAGTACAAATACGATGCAACAATCGAATTTGGAAAATAGTCAAGAATACCAAATGAAAGTTGAGAGAGATATGCGTCAACATTTGGAAAGTACCATTGAGCCTGCTCGACAAGCTTTACAGGATTCATTGCACGGAAGAAAAGATAAATCGAAAAGAAATAGAGAAGGAAAATTCCCGCCATCACCTGCCTGAAACCAAACCGTGCAGCAAGCTTCATAATTGCCATGAGTACAAGCACCGCAATGCAAGCCGCCAAAAACATAAATGGAATAAAAACGAATATCATCGTGCCAACAAAAAATTTCCAGCTGAGTCCAAAGAACATTCCATATCCCA
>ENA-UOYA01001488-UOYA01001488.1-activated-sludge-metagenome-genome-assembly--contig:-NODE-1488-length-24716-cov-7.586351_pt1 | contig 24716 bp, 20 predicted proteins | sample MGYA00238163_ERZ764804 | MGnify/ENA primary metagenome ERZ764804 (study PRJEB28919, sample SAMN05720223) | activated sludge metagenome | isolation source: Anaerobic digester | place: Hong Kong... | reverse complement strand
TTTAATTCAGAAAAAGAGGTAGGGCAGCTTATTCTAGCAATTAAAATTCTTGCCGGAAGGAATAAATAAATTTGTGGTTGTACTTGAAATAATACAGATAAATATGATAATATAATATTAAACAAATATCAGCGGGGAGTGTTTGCAGTGCATATACCCCCGCTTTCTAAAGGAATGAACGGAATGGACTTGCTTTATACAATTAAAAGCTACATCAATAGTGCTTTTATATCATTTTCAGTTTTTGATGTTATAGATATTATAGTGCTTGCATTTTTGATATACAAAGGCTTTACTCTTGTAAGGGAAACCCGTGCAGGGGGACTGCTGAAAGGTATTATTGTACTTACAATAGCATATTTTTTTGCAAGTATTCTAAAAATGAAGTCACTTACCTTTATTTTAAGCAGGGCTTTTGATGTAGGTATACTTGCTCTTGTAGTGCTTTTTCAGCCTGAGCTTAGGCGTTCGCTTGAAAAAATGGGACATTCTAAGGTTTCAAAGCTCCCTGTGTTTTCATCGTTTAACTCTGAATCTACTGATCAGATAGCAGTAAAATGGAATACTGCTATAGAAGCAATATGCGATGCGTGCGAAGATTTGTCATTAACCTCAACAGGTGCGCTTATTGTTATTGAACAGGAATCAAAACTCGGAGAACAGATTGATACAGGAACAATAGTTAACGCTGTCCCCAGCAAGGAGTTGTTTGGAAATATATTTTATCCTAAAACTCCGCTGCATGATGGCGCTGTTATTATGCGTGACGGAATGATTCTTGCTGCAGCGTGCTTTCTTCCTAAGCCTCAGAAAGAAGAGCTTATTAATAAGCAGCTTGGATCAAGGCACAGAGCAGCTATAGGAATGAGTGAAAATTCAGATGCTATAGTAATTGTTGTTTCGGAAGAAACAGGCACTATTTCTGTTGCAGAAAACGGTGAATTGACCCGCTGTTTTAGTCGTGACAGCTTAAAAAAGTTTCTTAGGTCAAGGCTTATCCCCGAAAAGCCGAAGAAAGCACCTACTAATACTGACATTAAAAATACTAAAAATGTCAGGAGGAATAAGGTAAAATGAAAAATATAATTAAATCTATTTTTGAATATATAAATAAGCTTTTTGAAAAGGATAATGTTCTTAAAATTGCATCGGGATTGGCAGCGATACTTATATGGTTTATTATTTCAGTAAAGGAATATCCAAATGTTGACAGAGTTATTTATAAGGTTCCTGTTTCTGTTGATTTACAGGGGACATATGCTGAATCACATGGATATAAACCTGTCAGTATATCTGATGAATATGTAACGGTATATTTGACTGGAAATCGTTCACAAGTCGGGAGTCTTAATGCAGATGACCTTGTAGCTGTTGCAGATGCAGACAGCGTAATTGATACTAAAGAGTATAAATTATCTCTTAAAATTACAAGCAAGAGCAATAAGACGTTTAGTGTTACATCTGTTGAACCGTCAGAAATTACTGTTGATTTCGACGAAATAGTAGAGCAGGAATTTTCTGTTGAAGCTGATATTAAAGGTGTTAAGGTTGACAGCGGTTCTGGCTATATGAAAGGAGTCCCTGTTGTAACTCCCGGAACAATAAGTATTACAGGTCCAAAAGAAAAAATAAAAACTATTGAAAAAGCGGTTGTAAAAATCGAATCGCAGTCTGTATTAAGCACCACAACTGAATTAACATCATCTGAAATAAGTATTTATAATAAAAGTGGTGCGGTTATTAGTAATGATGACGGATTGTTCACTTATGATAAAACAACATTTTCTGTTCAGGTGCCTATTTATGTTAAGAAAACAGTTCCGCTGAAAGTATCAATAATAAATGAGCCTGAAAGCTTTAATAAGGATATATTTATTGATAAGCTTAAATTATCTGCAAATGAACTAGTTATAGCCGCTCCTAATGATAAGATTAATGAAATTGAGAGTCTTACAATTGGTACGATTGATATGAGAAGAGTTGATATCGGCTCCGTATTTTCATTCAGAACTGATGATTTTTTGCCTGATGGATATGAAAATCTTAGCGGTATTGATTCAATAACAGTGACCTGTCCAAGTGAGGGACTTGCTAAAAAAATTATTTCAATACGAGGCAGTTCTGTTCAGTTTGTAAATGCTCCGGCACAATTTGAATTTGATATGATTACTTCTGGATTTACCATGTCGTTTGTTGGTCCTGAAGATGAAATTCAGGAACTAACTACACTTGATATTGTTGCACAGATTGACCTGATTGATTTTGATATGACAGAAGGAGATAAACGGCTTCCTGTAACATTCCTTATGCCGTCGTACAATGACATATGGTGTATATCTGAAGGGGTAATTACACCAACAGCAGTAGTTACTGCTACAAAAAAATAACCGGAGGCAAAAATGTCCGTAATAATATCATCAATTAAAACTTCTATAAATTCCAGTGAGGATGAAATAATCTCGGCAGCATTAAAAAAGCTTGGAATCAATCGTTCCGATGTTGATGTAGCAGGAGTTTATAAAACTTCACTTGATGCAAGAGATAACAGCAATATCAAGCTTGTTTCGTCAGTCTGGCTTGAAGCTACAGAAGAAATTGAAACAAATCTGTGTGAAAGGTTTGATAACTGTTCAAAAGTGAATATACAGGATTTTGAGCCGGAAGGTTTTGGACAGGTTAAGCCGGATGGCAGAATAGTAATAATAGGCTTTGGCCCTGCTGGAATGTTTGCTGCCCTTACACTTGCCGAATATGGTTATAGGCCACTTGTTATTGAACGAGGCGACTGTGTCGACAACAGAATTAAAAAAGTTAATGATTTTTGGAATAATGGTATTCTTGATACTGAATCGAATGTTCAATTTGGTGAGGGAGGGGCAGGTACTTTTTCGGATGGAAAGCTTACAACTAGAATAAAAGATCCTCTTTGCAGACATATTCTTAAAAAGTTTGTTGAATTTGGTGCTCCTGAAGAAATTTGTACTAAAGCTAAGCCTCATATTGGAACAGACAAGCTACGAGATATAGTCCGAGCTATAAGAGAAAGAATCGTTGAGCTTGGCGGTGAAATAAGATTTAACTCAACTGTAAAGGATATAATTATTTTAAATGGTAAAATTAAGGCTGTTATTTTAAATAATAACGAAGAGATTAACACTTCTGCTGCTATTATGGCAATAGGTCATAGTGCAAGAGATACTTTTGAAATGCTTTTGAACAAAGGCATTATGTTGGAAGCAAAGCCTTTTTCTGTTGGAGCAAGAATTGAACATTTGCAGGAAGATGTAAATAAATCACTGTATGGGAAACAATACGATAATCCTATTCTTCCTAAGGGTGAATATCAGCTATCACTGAGAAAAGGTGAGAGGGCTGTCTATACTTTTTGTATGTGTCCGGGAGGATTTGTTGTTCCGGCACAAAGCGAGGGCAATTCTGTTGTTACAAATGGAATGAGTGAGTATTCAAGAAATGGCAAAAACGCAAATTCTGCACTTGCAGTATCTGTTTCGCCAGAAGATTTCGGTAAAAATCCTCTTGACGGGGTTGAATTTGCAAGGAAAATTGAAAAAAGAGCTTTTGCTTTAAGCGGCAAAAACTATTCTGCTCCTGCAACTACTGCAGCAAAGCTTCTTACTGGAAGCGGCAATATAAAAGAATCAGCAATTATTCCGTCATATTCATTGGGTGTTACCGAATGCGATTTTGATGAGCTTTTTCCTGAATTTGTTACTCGTATGTTAAAGCTTGGATTATATGATTTTTCAAAGAAAATGAAATGCTTTGGAGATAAAAATGCTGTTCTTACTGCACCCGAAACCAGAACATCTTCACCGGTAAGAATTTTAAGGGGTGAGGATATACAGTCTGTTTCCGTAAAAGGTTTATATCCATGTGGTGAAGGGGCAGGCTATGCAGGCGGAATTATGTCTGCAGCTGTTGACGGTGTTAAAGCAGCAGAGAAAATTATCGGCTTATATAAAGCAGGGTAAATTTGTGTTTTATGGAATAAGGTATAATACATTATGCTTTATGTTAGGGGAAATATTGTGTACAGGATTATGATTGTTGAGGATGACAATGTTATCTGTAAAGAAATAACTGCACATTTGACAAGGTGGGGGTATGAAGTAACAGCAGCAAAGAATTTTGAAAATATAACATCAGAGTTTGCAGCAGTTCAGCCGCATCTTGTTCTAATGGATATATCACTTCCGTTTTATAATGGTTATTATTGGTGTAGTGAAATACGCAGGATTTCAAAGCTCCCTATAATGTTTATATCTTCGTCAAGTGACGATATAAACATTATTATGGCGATTAATATGGGGGGAGATGATTTCATTTCAAAACCATTTTCACCGGAGGTCCTTTCAGCAAAAATTCAGGCCATGCTTAGGAGAAGCTATGACTTTCAGCCCCAGTCCACGCTGCTTGAGCATAAAGGTGTTATACTTAACCTTGCAGATACAACGCTTACTATTGGGCAGAAAAAGGTTGAGCTTACTAAAAATGAATTTCGTATTTTGCAGTTGCTGTTTGAAAGCAAAGGCTGTGTTGTTCCTCGTGAGGAGATAATGAAACGTCTTTGGGACAGTGACTGCTTTATTGATGACAACACATTGACTGTAAATATAACAAGGCTAAGGAGAAAGCTTGATGATGCAGGCGCAGTAGATTTTATTTCAACAAGAAAAGGTATAGGCTATCTTCTGGAGGACTGACGATGAAGAATTTGTCGATTTCTCGACTTATATTAAAATGGCTTTATGAACGTAAAACAGTTATTATTGTTTTCATTTTGTTCGGGATAATTGTCACGGGAACATTATTGCTTAATCATAATCAAATAGAGCCTCTGCTTTATGGTATATGTATCTGTGCTTTTATTGGAATATGTATTGGGATTCGTGACTGTACACTTTATATTCTACACTATAATAAGTTGTATAATGCCTACATAAATGCAAAAAACACCCTTGACCTTCTTCCAGAAGAAAAAAGGTTGTTTGAAATCAGCTATCAGGCTCTTTTAAGGCTTATTAATGATGACAGGCTTAGTGTTATTTCAGAAGCAAATAAGTCAAAAGCTGAAATGACTGATTATTATACGTTGTGGGCACATCAGATAAAAACACCTATTGCTGCAGCCCAGCTTTTGCTAAGCAGTGAAAGGCTTAACAAATATGCTATTGAGGGAGAATTGTTTAAGATTGAACAGTATACAGAAATGGTACTGCATTATCTTCGCCTTGAAAGCATTTCTAATGACATGGTGCTAAAAAAATACAATCTTTATGATATAGTATGCCAGGCTTTGAAAAAATACTCCGTCAGCTTTGCGGGAAGCGGGCTGTCACTTAATTTTGAGAAGTTTGACTGTACTGTTATAACAGATGAAAAATGGATGGTTGTTGTCGTGGAGCAAATCTTATCCAATTGCATTAAGTATACAAAAAGCGGCGGTATAACGATTAAGTCGGAAAATGGCAAGCTTATTATTTCTGATACCGGAATAGGAATAAGTCCAGAGGATCTTCCACGAATATTTGATCGTGGGTTTACAGGATATAACGGAAGAATGTATAAAAAGTCAACTGGCATAGGGCTGTTTCTTTGCCGTCGCATTACTCAGCAGTTAGGACATACAATTTCTGTCACTTCACAATTGGGCAAGGGTACAGAATTTGTTATTGATTTTTCAGCACAGTTTGAATATTACAAAAATGAAAGCTTAAAGGAAGAAATGTAAGCCAAAGCTATGGCAGACATTTCTTCCTTGTTGTATAATAACCCTTGTAAACAAAATATCAAAAAAGGATGATAATAATTATGGCATTACTTGAAGTACAGAATTTAAAAAAAATATACTCAACACGGTTTGGTGGAAATAAGGTGCAGGCTCTTGAAGATATAAGCTTTTCTGTTGAGAACGGGGAATATGTTGCAATAATGGGTGAGTCGGGCTCCGGAAAAACCACTCTGCTCAATCTGCTTGCATCGCTTGATAAGCCTACATCTGGAGATATCCTGCTTGACGGGATGTCATTTTCAAAAATTAAGCATAAGGATTTATGCGCCTTTAGACGTGATAAGCTTGGCTTTGTTTTTCAGGATTTCAACCTACTTGATACTCTTACGCTCAAAGATAATATTTTTCTTCCACTTGTTCTGCAGGGTAAAAGCTATAAAGAGATGGAAAAACGTCTTGAACCTATTGCCAAACGACTTGCTATTTCGGAATTGCTTAACAAATATCCATATGAGGTTTCCGGTGGTCAGAAACAGCGTACTGCTGCTGCAAGAGCACTTATTACAATGCCGAAAATATTACTCGCAGATGAACCGACAGGTGCACTTGATTCAAAGGCGGCTGCTCATCTTATGAAAATATTTGGTGAAATAAGCGCAGACGGACAGACTATTCTTATGGTAACACACAGTATTCAGGCTGCAAGCTGTGCAAACCGCATACTGTTCATCAAGGATGGCAGGCTGTTTAATCAGATTTACCGCGGTGATGCAAATAACGAGGAAATGTTCAAAAGAATATCAGATTCGCTGACTGTTTTACAGACAGGGGTGAAAGAAAATGGCTGATACAACAGTAAAAACAACACTATTGCCTAAGCTTGCTGTTAATGGCATACGTAAAAATGGTTCGGTGTATGTTCCGTATCTGCTGGCAAACTCTATTGCAGTAGCTGTATTTTTTATTTTCAGTGCTATTTCACAGAATAAGCTGATGGAAACTCTTCCTTATGCTAATTATATTGTAGTGCTTATGTATATAGGTCAATTTTTGCTTTGCGTTATTCTTGCGCCGTTTCTATCAAGCATAAACAGCTTTCTGATAAAAAGGAGAAAAACAGAGCTAGGACTTTACAGCATCTTGGGATTAGAAAAAAAGCATATAGGTATAATTATGACAGTTGAAACACTGATTACTTATTTAATATCAGTAAGCTTTGGGATAATTATTGCTGTTGTTTTTTCAAAGCTTGTATTTTTATTGCTGCTTAATCTCACTGGACTGCCAGTACAGACAAGGTTTTCTGTGTCACCATTAAGCTTTATTGTTACATTAATTTACTTTGGGATTATTTCACTGTTTAATCTTTGTGTAAATCTTTTTCAGGTGTCAATGACAAATCCTGCAGAGCTTTTTAAAAGCTCAAAAAAGGGCGAGAAGCAGCCTAAGCATATTGCCCTCAGAACAGTTGTAGGTATAATTTGTCTTGGCGGAGGTTATTTAATTGCACTAAATGCAAAGCTTGACGGCACGATTTTTCTTGTTTTTCTTTTTGCTGTATGGCTTGTTGTAATGGGTACACATTTTCTTTTTACATCGGGCAGTATTGCTTTTCTGAAATCCTGCATGAAAAACAAAAAGTTTTATTATAGGAAAGAAAATTTCATTACTGTTTCGGGAATGCTTTACAGACTCAAAAAAAGTGCCTCCAGTCTTGTTAATATCTGTATTTTCGGAACGATGGCAATTATCACGCTTATATGTACAATATCTCTTTTTATTGGACAGAAAGATGCGGCAACTTCACAGTATCCTATGGATGCAGAGTATTATTTTAATGCTGACGGCAGCTATGATACAACTGTATTTGACAAGTATCTTGCTGAATTATCGGCAGAAAATTCTGTGGAGGTTAAGGACAGGATAGATTTTTCATACACAAAAATAGCAGCTGATAAAAATAGAACTGATTTTTTAAAATATGATGAAGCAACCAGTAAGAATAAATATACATTTCGTCTGATAACTCTTGATGACTATAATTTAACTCAGAATGAACATAAAGAACTTGCTGAAAATGAAGTTATGATTTTTTCAATAGCTGCTGATTATGGAAAAGATTCAATAAATCTTGCAGGAACAGATTATATAATAAAAGAAGAACTGCAAAAGCTTAACTTTGTTTCAAAAGAAATAAATGATCTTTTTGGCAGTGAGTACTATATCATAATGAAAAACTCAGATGTGATTTCAAAGACAACAGAAGCATTCGGGCATGACCAATCCAGTATTAACTATACAATACGGTTTAATATGCAGGGCTCGGAAGCAGACAAGACTAAATTTATAGATGAACTGAATGTGAAATTTTACTCTATTCCGGAATCTAATTTATCAAATAACAAGATTGCTTTTGAAAAGGATATGCATTCAATGTATGGGGGCTTGCTTTTCCTTGGCATATTTTTTGGAATAATATTTACTGTATGTATGGTGCTTATAATGTATTATAAGCAGATTTCAGAAGGACTTGAGGATAAGGTTAATTTTGATATAATGCAGAAAGTCGGAATGAGTGACAGAGAAGTAAGAACTACTATATGGCGTCAAGTAAAAATGATATTTTTTATTCCTATTGCAGTTGCAATTCTTCATACAGCAATAGCGTTAAAAATCATAGCTTCTATGATGACTTTATTAAGGATTTACAACTCAACCCTTGTACTTTTATGTGCAGGTGCAGTAATACTTGTATTTGGAGTCTTTTACGGAATAAGCTATATTGTTACAGCGAGAGCGTATTATAAGATTACTGTTAATAAGTCAATGTTATAATAAATAGTGGTATAAATTTGTTCGAAAAAGCTGAGCAGATTTATACCATTTTTTATAATATAACATTTTAAGCTTGCATATTAATTTGGAATAATGCAATAAAAATACTATATTATTTCATATTTTTATAGATATAATATAAAAATATACATATAATTTAAAATAAATGCAGGATTTAATATTTAATCCTGCAAAAAGTGCTTGACAAAAATATAATCAGATGTTATTATGTATGTAGGATAATTTTCGATATAATTTTCAGGAGTGTGAGTGTATGCTACTAAACGAAGGTGAAATCAGGATTCCATCCGGCTGTGCTATATCTGGCTTTATCAGCAGGGACGGAAACAGAGTGAACGGAAGCAAAATAGTTAAGTCTATTTCTTATATGCATGACCGTTCAAACGGACTTGGCGGAGGCTTTGCAGGCTACGGCATTTATCCGGAATATAAAGACCTTTATGCTTTTCATGTCTTTTACAGTTCAAATGCCGCAAGGGAACAAACAGAAAGATTCCTTGACCGTCATTTTGACGTTGTTAATTTAAGCAGAATTCCTACAAAAAAAATTCCCGCAATTACAAATGAGCCGCTTATTTGGAGATATTTTGTAAATCCTCTTCCTACAAAGATTGCTTCATCACAGCTTGATGAAAAAGAATTTGTTGCAAAATGTGTTATTAGGATAAATAACGATATAGAAGGCGCTTATGTTTTTTCAAGTGGAAAGAATATGGGCGTATTTAAGGCTGTTGGATATCCGGAGGATGTTGGAGAGTTTTATCGTCTGGACGAATATGATGGATATGCATGGACAGCTCATGGGCGTTATCCTACAAATACACCGGGATGGTGGGGAGGTGCTCATCCATTTGCGCTTCTTGACTACACAATAGTACATAACGGTGAAATTTCGTCATATGACGCCAACAGACGTTTTATAGAAATGTTTGGTTATAAATGTACTCTTCTTACTGATACAGAGGTTATTACTTATATAATCGACTATCTGCACAGAAAACAGGGGCTGTGTCTTGAAGATATTGCAAGCGTTATTGCCTCACCTTTCTGGAGCGAAATTGAACAGATGGAGCCTGAAAAGGCTGAAAAACTAAAGTACTTTAGAAATGCTTTTTCAAGCCTGCTTATTACAGGGCCTTTTTCTATTATTCTTGGATATACCGGAGGAATAATGGCTCTTAACGACCGCTTGAAGCTTCGTTCAATGGTTGTTGCTGAAAAGAATGACATGGTTTATATATCTAGCGAAGAGTGCGCTATAAGAGCTATCTGTCCCGATGTTGAAAATGTATGGTCGCCAAGAGGCGGTCAGCCTGTTATTGTAAATCTTAACGAGGAGGGCAAAAAGAAATGTCTTTAAATCTATTTCCTGCCCAGTTTGAGGTATTAAGAAATACGGATAAATGTATCAAGTGCCGTGCTTGTGAACGTCAGTGTGCTAACGAAGTGCATTACTATGACGCTGATTATGATAAAATGCTTACTCATGACGACCAGTGTGTTGATTGCCAGAGATGTGTTGCAATTTGTCCAACAGGGGCGTTAAAAATCCGTAAGAATGAAAATGAGTTCAGACAGAGTGCAAACTATACACAGCAGATTATTATTGAAAACTACCGTCAGGCAGACACTGGTGCGGTTTTGCTTTCATCTATGGGTACACCTAAGGATTATCCTGTTTATTGGGATAAGCTTCTTATAAATGCTTCTCAGGTAACTAATCCTTCTATTGACCCACTGAGAGAACCAATGGAAACCAAGGTTTTCCTTGGTAAAAAGCCTGCATCAATAAAGAAAAATCCTGATGGTTCAATTAATACTGATATTGATCCACACCTTGAACTTAATGTGCCGATTATGTTTTCTGCTATGTCATATGGCTCTATTTCAAAAAATGCTCATGAATCACTTGCAAGAGCAGCTGAAGAACTTGGTACATACTATAACACAGGTGAGGGTGGACTTCACAAGGATTTCTACAAATATGGAAAGAATACAATTGTTCAGGTCGCTTCTGGACGTTTCGGCGTATTTAAGGGATATCTTGATGCTGGTTCAGCTATAGAAATTAAAATGGGACAGGGTGCTAAACCTGGTATCGGCGGACATCTTCCCGGAGCAAAAATCCGTGAGGACGTTTCAAGGACAAGAATGATACCTATGGGTACAGATGCTATTTCTCCTGCTCCTCATCATGATATTTATTCTATTGAAGATCTCCGTCAGCTTATTTTCTCGTTGAAGGAAGCTACTGAATATACAAAGCCCGTTATTGTTAAAATTGCAGCTGTTCATAATGTAGCTGCAATTGCCTCCGGTATAGCACGTTCAGGTGCTGATATAATTGCTATTGACGGTTTTAGAGGCGGAACAGGTGCTGCTCCAACAAGAATAAGAGATAATGTAGGTATTCCGATTGAGCTTGCTCTTGCTGCAGTTGACCAGCGTCTTCGTGATGAGGGTATAAGAAATGAAGTTTCAATTGTTGTCGGCGGTTCGGTACGTTCATCTTCAGATGCTGTAAAAGCTATTGCTCTTGGAGCAGATGCTATATATATTGGAACTCCGGCACTTCTTGCACTTGGCTGTCATCTTTGCAGAAGCTGTCATGCAGGAAAGTGTAACTGGGGTATAGCAACACAACGTCCTGACCTTGTTAAACGTCTTAATCCAGAAATAGGCTACAAAAGACTTGTTAATCTTGTTCATGCATGGGATCACGAGATTAAGGAAATGATGGGCGGTATGGGTATCAATTCTATTGAAGCTTTGAGAGGTAACCGTCTGATGCTTAGAGGAATAGGACTTACTGAAAAAGAACTCAAGATTCTTGGCGTTCAGCATGCCGGCGAATAAACACCAATTGAAAGGAAGGTTATATAGATGAAAAGAGTCTATGTTAATGAAGATTGGTGCTTAGGCTGCCATCTTTGTGAATATTATTGTGCTTTTGCCAATAGCGGCATTGACGATATGGCTAAAGCATTTAAGCTTGGAAAAGATGCTGCTCCCCGAATCAGAGTTGAAGAGGGCGAGGGCGGAAAAAACTTTGCTGTTCAGTGCAGACATTGTGAAGACCCTATTTGCGTAAAAGGCTGTATAACAGGTGCATTATCAATTAACAACGGCGTTATTGAGATTAATCAGGAACGCTGTGTAGGCTGCTATACATGCGTTCTTACTTGTCCTTACGGCTGTATTGTAATTGACAGTAAGAATGATAATAAAACCATTACAAAGTGTGAGCTTTGCACAAGAAACAGTCAGGGTGAACCTGCCTGCGTTGCTAACTGCCCTAACAAGGCAATTGTATTTGAGGAAAGGGGTTAAGAATAATGAAGTACGTTATTATTGGTAACTCTGCCGGTGCAATTGGTGCTGTTCAGGGTATAAGACAGTATGATAAAGATGGGCAGATTGTTCTTATATCCGATGAAAAATATCATACTTATTCACGTCCGCTTATCTCTTACTGGCTTAAGGGCTCAGTAACGGAAGAAAATATGCGCTACCGTGATTATGATTTCTATGAAAAAAACAATGTTGAAACTATTTTTGAAACAAAGGTAACAAAGATTGATGCTGCCGCTAAAAAGGTAACATTTGAAAACGGCAGTTCAATTGATTACGACAAGCTACTTGTGGCAACAGGTTCAAAGCCTTTTGTGCCGCCAATGGATGGACTTGATAAGGTGTCGAAAAAGTTTTCGTTCATGAAGCTTGACGATGCAAAGGCTGTTAAGGAGGCTGTTAAAGGCGGAGCTAATGTGCTGATTGTCGGTGCAGGTCTTATTGGTCTTAAAGCGGCAGAGGCTCTTGAGCATTTCAATGTTAAGATGACTGTAATTGACCTTGCAGACAGAATTCTTCCGTCAATTCTTGACGCTGAGGCTTCCGAAATTATGAAGAAGCATATTGAAAGCAAGGGTGTTAGGTTCATACTTAATACAAGCGTTAAGCAGTTCAGTGAAAATAGTGCTGTTCTTAACAACGGTGAAGTTGTTGATTTTGATTTTGTTATTCTTGCTGTTGGTGTACGCCCCAATACAGAACTGGTTTCTGAAGCAGGCGGAAAAGTTAACAGGGGTATTGTTACTGACGATACACAGGCTGTTGACGGACTCAAAGATGTTTATGCGGCAGGTGACTGTACAGAATCTCTTGATATTACAACAGGACAGCATAAAATCCTTGCACTTCTTCCAAATGCATTTATGCAGGGTGAAATTGCCGGAAAGAATATGGCTGGAAGTTCTGCTTACTATACAAATGCTATACCAATGAATGCAATTGGATTTTTCGGACTTCATATCATAACAGCGGGCAGCTACGACGGGGATGTATATACCGTTGTTGATGGTACAAACTATAAAAAGCTTGTTACTAAGGACAATGAGCTTAAGGGCTTTATCCTTATGGGCAATGTCGACAGAGCAGGAATTTATACTTCTCTTATTAGAAACAACATAAAACTTGACGAGTGTGATTTTGAACTGTTAAAGACAAAGCCTCAGCTTATGGCTTTCAGCAGAGAAACAAGAAATGAAAAGCTTGCAGGAGGTTACGGCAATGGCAATTAAAATAAATGCTGAAAATATGCACTACAAAGACCTTAATCAGGCTGTAAGGACAGTCTCCGACAGCGAAATTATTCTTGAGAATGTGATAGGACATAGATATATAGGCGGAGGCGCTGCAGATAAAAATATCAAAATTTACGGTATTCCCGGAAATGCACTTGGTGCTTATCTTAATAGATGCAGCATAACTGTTTATGCAAATGCTCAGGATGCAACAGGCGATACTATGAATTCAGGAGAAATAATTATTCACGGTAACTGCGGTGATGCCGCAGGATACGGAATGAGAGATGGTAAAATTCTTATCAAGGGTTCAGCCGGATACCGTGCGGGCATACACATGAAACAATATGAAAAGCACATTCCTAAGCTTATTATAGGCGAAGGGGCAGGGGATTTCCTTGGCGAATATCAGGCTGGTGGTAAAATTATTGTTCTTGGTATCGGCTGTGAGGGCAAATGTCCAGTTGGAAGCTTCTGTGGAACAGGTATGCACGGCGGCGTTATCTATATAAGATCAGATATTGCTCCGACAGGCCTTCCTGCACAGGTGGTTATTAGTGATGCAACTTCTGAAGATATTGAAGAAATTAAGGATGATGTTATTGACTTTGCATCAAATTTCGGGTATAATGCTAATGAATTGCTGTCATCACATTTCTTTAAACTGATACCAAATACCAAAAATCCTTATAAACAGCTTTATGTAAATAACTGATTTACTTATGCTTTAGGAGGTATTTGCTTGTGAATGCTATTATAATTTCATCAAATAATGAATTGCTTGATAATATCTCCATTACAGTAAAAGAATACGGCATTGACGGCGTTTCAATTTCGGACGGTGTCAATGCCCGTCAGCTTTTTGAAGCAAATAATAAATATGACCTTGTTATTGTGAATATTCCTCTTGCTACGGAAGTTGGACTGGAGCTTGTTTCTTTTATTTCAAAGAAATCAGATGCAGGTATTATAGTTCTTGCTCCGCAGAAAAATGCAGATGAAATTGCTAAAAAGCTGTCATTTACGGGTGCATATATTCTTGCACGTCCTATAAATAAACTTCTCATAACACAAACAATAAGATTTCTTATGTCTTCAAGAGAAACTGTCCGACAACTCAAGGAAGAAACTGCTATTCTTGAGAATAAGTTGCATGATATTAAGCTGATAGACCGAGCAAAGTGTGTTCTTATAGAGTATCTTCGTATTTCGGAAGCTGAGGCTCATCATCAGATGCAGAAACGCGCAATGGATCAAAGAGTTCCGCTTGTTTCAGTAGCACAGGATATACTGAGAACATATGAAATGTAACTATTGCAATTATAACGCTTGAAAGGAAAAACAGTAATGCTTAATTTTACAAAGATGCATGGAACAGGGAATGATTATGTCTATGTAAACTGTTTTAAGGAAACGGTAACTAATCCGGAAGAGGTGTCAAAATTTATCAGCGACAGGCATTTCGGTATTGGTGCAGATGGACTTATACTAATTATGCCATCTGACAAAGCTGATTTTCGCATGAGAATGTTTAATGCCGATGGCTCTGAGGGAATGATGTGCGGAAATGCTACAAGATGTATCGGTAAATACGTTTATGATAATGGCATGACTGATAAAACTGAAATATCACTTGAAACCAAAAGTGGTATTAAGTATCTGACCCTTTTTGTAAAAAATGGATTGGTTGATACTGTTGAGGTTGATATGGGCAAGGCTGTTATTGTTCCGTCGGAAATCCCTATGAAGGCTGATGGGGATAGCTTTATAAATAAGCCGATTACTGCAAACGGTGAAGAGCATTATATTACTGCTGTATCAATGGGGAATCCTCATGCTGTTATATTTACAACGGGAATTGATAAGCTTGACCTTGAAAAAATAGGACCGGGGTTTGAAAATCATCCGCTTTTCCCTGAAAGAGTTAATACTGAATTTTGTGAGGTTATTGACAGCCACACATTGAAAATGCGTGTATGGGAACGGGGCTCAGGAGAAACATGGGCATGCGGAACTGGTACTTGTGCAACGGTTGTTGCTGCAGTCCTTAATGGCTACTGCAAAAGAGATGAAGAGATTCTTGTACATCTTCGCGGAGGAGATTTGTATATTAAGTGTTTAAGTGACGATACAGTGTTGATGAGAGGCCCGGCAGTTAAGGTTTTTGATGGGCAGATTGAAATTTAAGAGTCCGAGTTTATAACCGTTTGAATTAAATTTCCGGGGAAATTTTGTTGTTAATGCAAAATTTTTAGAAAGGGATACAGGGATTTATTCTGAAAATTAATTAAACGGAGCTATGAGTTTGGACTCTGAAATATAATATATAAAGGCAGGGATAAAATGGCACATATTAATGAAAATTTTTTAAGTCTAAAGGAAAGCTATCTGTTTATTGAAATTGCTAAAAGACTAAAGGCTTATCTGCAGGCTAACCCTGATAAGACACTTATCAGAATGGGAATAGGCGACGTTACTCTTCCTCTTGTACCTGTTGTTGTTGAGGCAATGAAAAAGGGTGCAGATGAAATGGGCAGAAAAGAAACTTTTAAGGGCTATGAGGATAGCGGAAGAGGATATGAATTTCTTAGGCAGGCTGTTTCCGACTATTATGCAAGCTTTGGGGTAAGCGTTGATAAAGATGAAATACTTATCAGCGATGGAGCTAAAAGCGACTGCGGCAATATTGTTGATATTTTTGGAGAAGATAATGTTGTTCTTGTTACTGATCCTGCATATCCGGTTTATGTTGATTCAAATACCATGAGCGGCAAGAAAATTATTTATGCTGAATCAAATGAACAGAATGGCTTTGCAGCTATGCCGGATAAAAATGTCCATGCAGATATTATTTATCTTTGCTCGCCTAACAATCCGACGGGTTCTGTTTATACAAAGGCACAGCTTAAAGAATGGGTTGATTATGCTCTTGAAAACAAGGCAATCATTATTTTTGATGCCGCATATGAAGCTTTTATAACCGAAAAGGATTTGCCGAGAAGTATTTTCTGCATTGAAGGTGCAAGAAAGTGTGCTATAGAAATATGCTCTCTTTCCAAGACGGCAGGCTTTACCGGAACAAGATGCGGATATACCGTTATTCCAAGTGAGCTTGAAGCATATACTGCCGATGGAAAAAGCGTTAATGTCTTTAAAATATGGTGCAGACGTCAGGGAAGCAAGTTTAACGGGGTTTCCTATCCGGTACAGTGTGCAGCGGCTGCTGTATTTACTGCTGAGGGACAGAAGCAGACAAAGGAAAGCATTAATTATTATATGAACAACGCTAAGCTTATTGCAAAAACATGTGATGAACTTAATGTCAGCTATACTGGTGGAATTAATTCTCCTTATATCTGGCTGAAATGTCCTAATAATATGTCTGGCTGGGATTTCTTTGATTATTTGTTGAATGAAATTCAGGTTGTCGGAACTCCGGGCGACGGATTTGGCCCAAATGGCTGTGGCTGGTTCAGACTTACGGCGTTTAATAATTATGAAAATACAGCGGAAGCTATGCGAAGGCTGAAAAATCTGCTTGCAAAATAATTGTATAATAAAAAGACTGCACATTTTAAAGATTGTGCAGTCTTTTTATTATGCAATACATTACAGAATATCAGAATTATTTATGTTCATATGGAATGTAAGCCCAAGATATTCTGCCGATCTTTTGCATAAAAGCATTCTTTGTAAAAATATTTCAAAGTATTCCATGACAGATGAAATCTGATTATCAATTATAAGCTCAAGAACAAGAGATTTATTTTCCTTGTTTAAAATTAGATTTGATTTTTCAACAGCATAGTTGACTCTGTCATGAATGTCAAATGTACGCTGGTCATCATTTCTTACTCTGCTTCGTCTTACATCAGTTTTATCTGCAATAATAAGTGCCGCAGAAATTGCATTAATAGGTTGGGCGGTAGCTTCATCATGATTTCCTATTGCAGATATTATAGCGCATATTTCTTCCGCCGGCATATTAAGATTATCAAGCAGTCGGAAAGCCATAACAGCTCCGCTTTGAGCATGGTCAATCCTGTTTATGACATTGCCTATATCATGCATAAAAGCTGCAATTTTACCCAGCTCAATTTCTCTTTCGCTATATTCAAGCCCAGATAATATCATTTCAACAGTATCCGCAACCTTTCTTACATGTAAAGTTGAATGTTCTGTATAGCCCTGGGCTTCAAGTGCTTTGTCAGCATTTTTTATATAGGTCATAATGTCTTCATTTTGTGTTATATATTTAAATGTTACAATACTGCTCATGAATTTTGTTCCTTTCAGATTGTGTAATATTATTATATTACTTACCGTAAACATTATACTCTCAGCGGGTAAAAGTGTCAAGCTTAACTTGAAATATGCAAAACACTGTGATATAATAAATGTAAAAATTGTTGCGGAGGAAAACAAAGTGATTTTATCAATAGGTATGATAGTAAAAAATGAAGAAAAAAATCTTCGCAAATGTCTTGACTCACTTAAACCGATTATGAATGCTGTTGAATCGGAGCTTATTATAGTTGATACAGGTTCAACTGACAATACAGTAAGCATTGCAAAAGAATATACTGATAATATTTATACATTTGTATGGTGTAAGGATTTTGCCGCTGCCCGTAACGTTTCCCTTGAGAATGCTCGCGGTGAGTGGTTTATGTTTATTGATGCCGATGAATTTTTCGGTGATTCAGATGATTTAATAAGTTTTTTTACTACAGGCGAATATAAAAGTTATAATTCGGCGACCTACATACAAAGAAATTATACAGTTGCTGATATGTCGTCATATTCCGATTTCAATGCACCAAGGCTTACTAAAAAGCTGCCGGAAACAATATTTATCAGTCCTATTCATGAAAGATTTAATACATTTGACTATCCTCTGAAAACATTGTCTTCATATGTTCATCATTTCGGCTATCTGAACGACGGAACAAATATGATTAAGGAAAAGTCAAATAGAAATATAGAACTTCTTTTACCATTGTTGGAAAAAAATCCGGAAGATACAATGCTGTATTTGCAACTTGCAGAATCTTATTTTTCATTAGATTTTGATACGGCTATTGATTACTGCAAGCAAGGAATAAAGGCTTCAGAAAAAACCAATGACGAGGTACAGTACGCTCTTTACTGTAAAATAGCAACAGCATACAGTTCCAAAAACAGGCATAAAGAAGTGCTGGAATACGTTGATGCATATTTTAATGTAAGAAATCTTAAAAACTATATAGGAACAGACATTGAAATGTTTGCTTTAAAAGGAGCGGCAAATACATCACTGAATAACTATACAGAAGCTATTGAAGCATTTAAGAAATATGTGGAGCTTTATAAGGAATATCAGCGTGGCGGACTTCATACAAATGATTCTTTCATGTATTCGATGAATTTTACCAATGAGTATAATTTCAGAAATGCAGTGCTTAGCCTTATAAATTCACTTATACATGAAAAGAAATTTAATACTGCTAGTGTATATAGTAAGCTTGTTCCTATTAATAAATACTTAAACGAGAAAAATTACACTCAAGTTAGAATATGTCAGGAATTTGACATTATGAAAGGAACAGGGGATTATTCTGGTGCGGTAAGTATCTATAAATCAACTGGCGAAGATTATATCGATTATGTTCATGCTATTATAAGGAAAAAGGCTGCGGAGCCTGATATAAGAGATAAAATTTTAACAGCTTTTAATAATGCAAAGCTTCCGTCTGAAGCGTTTACGGATATTATAAGACTTAATTACTTGCAGTATTGCAAGGGAACACTTAATGCTGATGAAGTTGAAAAATATTTAGAAAAATATAAGACAATACCTGCTGATTGTGCGGATATTATCTGTATGACTCTGAATTACGGTGTAGCATTAAATAAATTAATTGAACGCATTCCTTTTGATAGTATAAGTAATTATATTTCAAACTGCATAACTATATGCAGTGAATTTGTAGAGGTTCTTATTGAGTATAATGCAGACAGTGAAGATATTCGTTTAATGCAATGGCTTTATAGGCTTTATAAGCTGGCAGTATTATCGGAGGAATTTATACAAAGTTCTGCTATTGAAAAGCTTTTTGCAAAATATTCAAAAATTGCATATGACTATGTTAAATTAATATTTAGAAATGATATACTTAATGATGAGAAAATTATGTATATCCCCTCTGAATACAGGTCGGTTTATTATTGTCAAAAAGCATCGCAAATGCTTGAACAGAATAGTAAGGCAGAGTATCTTTCCTGCCTTAAAGATGCCGTTCATGCAGATCCTATTCTTAAGGATTTGATTAAGGCTCTTGGCAATAAAGTGAAGAACGAGGTTAAAAAACAGCAGACACAAATGTCCGAATTTGATTTGCTGGCACTGAAAGTAAAGAAAAACATTATACAGCTTATTGAAAACGGCAAAACAGAAGAGGCCGAAAGAACGCTTTCGTCATATGAACAAATTAATCCTAAAGATACGGATATAGCAATTCTTAAAAAGAAATTGGGTATATAATAAGCAAAGTCACTATGGTATTAGGGTTGGTTAATGCTAAAAAATCAGTCAAATCACTTGGCTGATTTTTTATTTATTTCACTATTTTTAATAAAGTAATCACATTTTTAGCTGTTTTTCATAATATAAAATAAAAATATGCTATTGGAGTTGATTGCTTTGAACAACCACAAATATTTTCTTGGAGGTGCTTCTCCAAACGGATTTACAACTAGATTTGGAAAACAAATTGCAGATACCGATTATTCTACCTATATAATCAAGGGCGGCCCCGGAACCGGCAAATCATCACTTATGAAAAAACTTGCTGATGCTTTCCCTGATGAAGATAAGGATATTTATTACTGTTCAGCCGATCCTAATTCTCTTGATTCTGTTGTATTTAAAAAATCAAAAGTAATATTTGTTGACGGAACAGCTCCTCATATATTTGATGCAGAATATCCGGGAGCAGTTCAGACTATTCTTAATCTTGGTGAGTACTGGGATATTGGTCTGCTAAAATCACATAAGAAAGAAATTATTGGCATTACAAAAGATTATTTACAGTATCATCTACGCTGTAAAAGATTTATTACCGCAATGTCTGCAGTAACGGCTGATACAATTCACATTACGTCTTCAGCGCTTAATCTTGATAAGCTTGACGGATTTATAACCAGACTTTCAAAAAAGCTGTTCTCAAAATCAGATGAAGGAAATCTCGGCAAAACAGAGTTTAAGCAAATATCTGCTTTAACACCAAATGGCTATTTAACTTTTATTCCAGATAATTGTGAAATATATCTGCTTAATGACCCGTTCTATTCAGGCTCCGATATGTTTTTGCGAAAATTTGCAGAAATAATTACTCAAAAATGTTTTGATGTTATTATAAGTGAATGTACTCTTCACAGCAATAATTTCTTTGAGCATATCTATATCCCTGATTTGAACCTTGTATTTATTTCAGCAAACCTGATTAATGACATTACTGTATCCGGAAAGAAAATTATTAATTTTACAAGATTCTATGATAAAAACATACTGCGTGAGAAAAAAGCACGACTGAAATTCAATAAAAAAGCGGTTAATGATTTAAAGGATGAAGCCATTGAATGTCTTGTTAATGCCAAAAAAGTTCACGATAAGCTTGAACGGTATTATATAACAGCAACTGATTTTGACGGAATTAATCGTTTGATTTACAAGCTTATTTCTCAAATTAAAAGCAATACATAAAAAGCAAAGCACGAATGTATAACTGCATTCGTGCTTTATAATCATTATCTGATGCCGGTAATATCTTTGATAATTTCACCTGCAATTATCAAACCTGCAACAGATGGTACAAATGATATACTCCCTGGAGTAACTCTTTTGCAGGTCTGTTCTTCAATAACAGATTTATGTGTAACAGGCGGTTCAGTCGAAAACAGCACCTTCAGCTTTTTTATTCCTCGCTTTTTAAGTTCATATCTCATCACCCTTGCAAGAGGGCAGACGGAAGTCTTATATATATCCGCTATTTCAAATTTTGTTGGGTCAAGCTTATTTCCTGTTCCCATACAGCTGATTATAGGTATATTTCTTTTATCTGCACGTTCAATTAGTTCAAGCTTTGATGATACGGTATCAATTGCGTCTGCTATATAGTCAATTCCGTTCATGTCAAAGCTTTCAGCATTTTCAGCGGTATAAAACATCTGTAAAGGCAAAATCTGTATACATGGATTAATTTCCCTTATTCTTTCTGCGGCAGCAGTAACCTTTGCTTTACCTATAGTTGAAGTAAGTGCTATAAGCTGACGGTTAATATTTGATTCACAAATCATGTCGTTATCAACAAGTATAAGCTTTCCCACTGCGCTCCTTGCCAAGGCCTCAGCAATGTATGAGCCTACCCCGCCTAAGCCAAAAACAGCTACGCATGAACCTTGAAGCCTATCAAGACCATCTTTTCCGATAAGAAGCTCTGTTCTCTTAAATTTTTCCAAACTCAACTCTCCAATATTTTTTTACAATTATAGCATTTTTGCGGTAAAAGTCAATAAATTTGCAAAATTTTTAATTTTATGATTGATTATCAAATGTAAATATGTTATGATAATTTGTATATGATATTTCAAACAGTTTGGAGGATTTGTTGATGAAAAAAGAATTATCAAAGCTTTATGAACCAAGTGAAGTTGAAGATAAAATATATAAGTTTTGGATGGATAACGACTGCTTTAAAGCAACGGTTGATAAAAAGAAAAAGCCGTACACAATTGTTATTCCGCCGCCGAACATTACCGGTCAGCTTCATATGGGACATGCCCTCAACAACACTTTACAGGATATTCTTATCCGTTATAAGAGAATGTCAGGTTATGCAGCACTTTGGATTCCTGGAACCGATCATGCTTCAATTGCAACAGAGGCAAAAATTGTTGAAGCTATGAAAAAGGAAGGTATAACAAAAGAAGATATAGGCAGAGAAGGATTTCTTAAACGTGCATGGGAGTGGAATACAAAATACGGCGGACGTATTATTGAACAGCTTAAAAAGCTAGGTTCTTCCTGCGATTGGTCAAGAACAAGATTTACTCTTGATGAAGGCTGTAATAAGGCTGTAAATGAAGTATTCCTGCGTCTTTATAATAAGGGGCTAATTTACAGGGGAGAAAGAATAATCAACTGGTGTCCTCACTGCAAGACATCAATATCCGATGCAGAGGTAAATTATGAAGATCAGGCAGGTCACTTCTGGCACTTAAGATACAAGCTTGCTGACAGTGACAGTTATATAGAGCTTGCAACAACACGTCCTGAAACACTTCTGGGTGATACTGCTGTTGCTGTTAATCCGACCGATGAAAGATATAAGCACCTTATAGGAAAAAATGTCATTCTTCCTATTGTTCACAGAGAAATTCCTGTTATTGCTGATGATTATGTTGAAAAGGAATTTGGCACAGGCGTTGTTAAGATAACTCCTGCACATGACCCTAACGACTTTGAAGTTGGTCTCCGTCATAAGCTTCCTGTTATTAACGTAATGACAGATGATGCTAAGATTGTGGGCGACTATCCTAAATATGCAGGTATGGATCGTTATGAAGCAAGAAAAGTAATTGTTGCTGATCTTGAGGCTGAGGGCGCTCTTGTTAAAATTGAGGATTACAGTCATAATGTAGGAACATGCTACCGTTGCTCCTCTACCGTAGAACCACGTGTTTCAAAACAGTGGTTTGTAAAAATGGACAGTCTTGCTGCTCCGGCTATTGATGTTGTAAAAACAGATGATATAAAGATTATTCCAGATCGTTTTAAGAAGACTTATCTTCATTGGATGGAAAACATCAAGGACTGGTGTATATCACGTCAGCTATGGTGGGGACACAGAATACCTGCTTATTACTGTGAAGAATGCGGAGAAATGGTAGTTTCCACAGAAGAACAGATAACCTGTCCGAAATGTGGAAGTAAAATGATTCAGGATCCTGATACCCTTGACACATGGTTTTCATCAGCTCTTTGGCCATTTTCTACACTTGGCTGGCCTGATAAAACAGAAGATCTTGACTTTTTCTATCCTACAAATACACTTGTCACAGCTTATGACATAATTTTTTTCTGGGTTGCACGAATGATTTTCTCAGGAATTGAATACACAGGGCAAAAGCCTTTTGATACTGTACTGTTTACAGGACTTGTTAGGGATGCTCAAGGAAGAAAAATGTCAAAATCATTAGGAAACGGAATAGATCCGCTTGATGAAATTGATAAATACGGTGCTGATGCATTAAGATTTATGCTTGTAACCGGTAATTCTCCTGGAAATGATATGCGTTATACAGATGAAAAGGTTAAGTCTTCAAGAAACTTTGCAAACAAAATATGGAATGCGTCACGTTTTATTATGATGAACCTTCCTGATAATTTCAAGCTAAATGGACTTCCAGAAAACCTTAATGTCGAGGATAAATGGATAATCAGCAAGTTTAACACTCTTGCAAAAGAAGTTAATGAAAGCCTTGAAAAGTTCGAGTTAGGTATTGCTGTTCAGAAACTTTACGACTTCATCTGGGATATTTACTGTGACTGGTATATTGAACTTACAAAGCCAAGAATTCAGGCAGGTGGAGAAACTGCTGCCACTGCACAGGCTGTTCTTGTATGGGTTATGCAAGGTATGCTGAAGCTTCTTCATCCATTCATGCCGTTTATTACCGAGGAAATATGGTCTGCTGTTTCAGACAGCGATACTCCCATTATGCTGTCAGAATTTCCAACCTATAATGAAAAGCTTTCATTTGAAAAAGATGAAGCTGACTTTGAAAAGATTATTTCTGCAATTAGAGGAATCAGAAACCGCCGCGCAGAAATGAATGTTCCGCCGTCAGTCAAAGCCGCTATTCATATTGAAACTGCTGAAACTGATATATTTGAACAAGGCAAAATCTTCTTTGAAAGGCTTGCTTCTGCTTCACAAATTGAAATTGCTCATAAAATTGATCTTGAAGACGCTGTTACCGTTGTAACGGATTGTGCAAGAATTTTTATTCCTCTCAGAGAGCTTGTTGACAAGGAAAAAGAGCTTACAAGACTTAACAAAGAAAAAGCTGCTGTTCAGAAAGATATTGATTTTTCAAGCGGTAAGCTTAACAATCCGGGCTTTGTTTCAAAAGCTCCGGCACAACAGATAGAAGCCGAAAAAGCCAAGCTTGCCAAAGCCTTGGATAAAATGGCTAAAATTGAACAGTCTATTGCAGCTTTCAGCAAATAATGATAATGGGGCAGGCTTGAACTCACATAAAAAATTATAATACTACACCCAAAAATTAAAAATAATTTCAAAAGTTATTCCCGGTCAGTGATACTTTTAATAGTATTGCTGGCCGGGAATGATTTTTTAAAATATTTTTAATTTGGCATTAGTATAAGAAAAGTAAATGACAAAAGAACAATTTTCAAATGATATAATGTATCCGCCAACCGCTCCCCCAACTAGAGCAAAACAAGAAAACATGGTAAAATA
>ENA-UOYA01001487-UOYA01001487.1-activated-sludge-metagenome-genome-assembly--contig:-NODE-1487-length-24719-cov-5.464848_pt1 | contig 24719 bp, 24 predicted proteins | sample MGYA00238163_ERZ764804 | MGnify/ENA primary metagenome ERZ764804 (study PRJEB28919, sample SAMN05720223) | activated sludge metagenome | isolation source: Anaerobic digester | place: Hong Kong... | reverse complement strand
GGGCATGACCGGAAAGAGAAGGGATATCGCGGCAGGCATGCTGGCAATCGACGCTTATGAGGAACCGATGGCGGCGAAGCTCAGAGCGGAGCTCAGAAAGATCGAAGGCCTTACTCTGTACGGACCTCCGGAAGGATATCCGAGGACTTCGACCGTATCATTCACCATCGCCGGAAAGAATTCCCACGATATTGCCGAATTCATGGCGGAACGGGGCATCTTCGTCTGGGACGGAGACTTTTATGCCATCGAAATCACCAATATGGTCCTGAAGCTTGCCGAACAGGGCGGCTTGTTGAGAATCGGCCTGGCTCCATACAATACGATGGCAGACATCGAAAGGACCATTCAGGCCGTTAAGGATTTCGTAAAGGAATAGAAGAATGAGAGAATTAAGGATAGCGATGCTCGGCTTCGGCAACGCCGGCCGGGCTTTTGCGGAACTCGTGCTCGACAAGCACGAGCAGATCAAAAAGGAATATGACTGCGACGTCAAAGTCGTCGCCATCGCCACCGGCAGCAGGGGATGTCTCGTCGACGGATCCGGGATCGACCTCGCAAAAGCGCTGAGGGACATGGAGAAGCTGCAGCGCTTCGATGCGGATAGTCCCGGCGTCTCGCAGATGGGATCCATGCAGATCGCAAACGAAACCGATTACGATGTGCTCATCGAACTGACGCCTCTCGTGATCTTTTCGGGACAGCCGGCCATCGATCATATCAAAGCGGCGTTGTGCCGCGGAAAGCATGCCATCACCGCAAATAAGGGCCCGATCGCCTGGGCCTTTGAAGAACTGAACAGGCTGGCAAAGCGGCACGGTGTCAGATTTTATTATGAGACCACCGTTATGGACGGCACTCCGGTGTTCAACCTGGTGGACGAGACTCTGCGGATGTGCAGGGTGACCGAAATCAGCGGCATCCTGAATTCCACCACGAATTTTATCCTGGAAGAGCTTGCCAAGGGCAGGGATTACGATGAGATCATCCGGGAGGGAAAGGAAAGAGGCTTTGTGGAGGCGGATCCCTCCCTTGACGTGGAAGGCTGGGATGCGGCAGCAAAGACGGCGGCGCTGCTCAACGTGCTGATGAGAGCGGACATTACACCTTTTGACATTGACCGCAAAGGAATCGAAGAGATCACTTTGGACCAAATCCGGGAAGCGGACGCCCGGGGAAAGGTCATCAGGCTCCTTTGCAGGGGCTTCATGGAAAACGGAAAGGTCGTCGGAAAGGTTGCTCCGGCTGAAATCGATAAGACCGATCTTCCGGCTGTCATTACGGGTACTTCTTCCGTCGTGTCCATCACTACGGATCTGATGGGCACCGTCTCCATCGTGGAACATGATCCGGGGATCGTGCAGACCGGATACGGCGTATTCAGCGACCTGATCCGGGTCATACGGACAACCTGATCCGGGCCGGCCGGATCGCCTGCTCTTCGTGTAGGAAATATCTGATAGAGAACGGCCTGAGAATAGGCCGTTTTTTCATGATTTGCCGAACTTCCACCGCCTAATGGTGTTGATTATAACGCTATAAAATGGTAAAATGACTTATCTGAAAAAGCGGAGGAAAAAAGGATATGAACAGCCCCAGATACAAAGACATAGAGTATGAACACAGGCCTATAAGAGACCTGAAAGATATGATCAATACCAGCGCGGTTCTTTATGCGGACAGGAATGCTTTTCTTGTGAAGGATGCGCCCGGCGGCAATTATGTACCCATAAAATTCAGCCAATTGAAAACGGATATCGACGAACTGGGGACGGCACTGATGGATCTGGGGCTGGCAGGGAAGAAAATTGCCGTCATCGGAGAAAACCGCTACGAGTGGGTGGTGTCCTATCTTGCCGTCGTCAACGGAGTGGGCGTCGTTGTTCCCCTCGACCGGGAACTGCCGGCCGGGGAGGTCAACAACCTGCTGCAGCGGTCGGAGGTCAGCGCCATCATCTATTCCAGCAAGGTCGAATCCGTTGTGGAAGAGGCGATCCGGGGGATTAAAAGCATAGAATACGTCATCAGTATGGACGCCGCGGATCACCTGGACAACAGACTTTCCCTGAAAAAGCTGATGCGGACCGGAAAGCGGCTGCTGCTGGAGGAGCAGCGCTCTTTTATCGATGCCGAGATCGACCGGGAAGCCATGTGCTCCCTGCTGTTCACCTCGGGCACCACGGGTCTTGCAAAAGGCGTCATGCTGTCCCATAAAAACATCACGGCGAATGTCTACAATATGTCAAAATACGTGGATGTTTCCGATAATCAAATCGGCCTTTCCATCCTGCCGATGCATCATACCTACGAGCTGACCTGCCACGTGTTCACCTGCATTTATCAGGGCTGCTGCATCGCAATCTGCGAAGGGCTGAAATACATTGTCAAGAATATGGCGGAAGCGCAGGCTACCGTCATGCTGGGCGTGCCGCTCATCTTTGAGTCCATGCATAAGAAGATATGGAAGCAGGCCGAAGCAAGCGGAAAGGCGGAAAAGATGAGAAAAGCGATCCAGCTGTCCAAGACGCTCGGCAAGCTTAACATCAAGGCGACAAAGAAGCTGTTCAAATCCATTCATCAGGCCATGGGGGGCCATATGCGGATGTTCGTATCCGGCGCAGCCAGGATCGACCCCGTTGTGATAGAAGATTTCAACGCCATGGGCATCACCATGTTCCAGGGTTACGGCATGACGGAAAACTCGCCGATCATCTCCGTGAACAAGGACCGTTATTTCAAACCTGCCTCCGTGGGGCTACCCATGCCGGGCACCGAAGTGCGGATCATCGACCAGGATGAAAACGGAGTGGGAGAGATCATCTGCAGGGGCGATTCGGTCATGCTCGGCTACTATAATGATCCCGAAGAGACCGCCAAGGTTCTGGTTGACGGCTGGCTCCACACCGGAGACTACGGATACTTCGACAAGGACGGCTTCCTCTATATCGCCGGCAGGAAAAAGAACGTCATCGTGACGAAAAACGGTAAAAATATATTCCCGGAAGAAGTGGAATTCTATCTGAACAAAAGCGATTACATCAAGGAGGTGCTCGTTTGGGGCGTGGATGACGAAAAAACGGGCGACACCGTCGTACAGGCGGAGATCTTTCCTGATTATGAGGCGGTAGAGGAGAAATTCGGCAAGATATCGGAGGAAGAGCTGAAGCGGATTCTGAAAAAGGAAATCGACGGGATCAACGAGCTAATGCCGCTTTACAAGAGAGTAAAACGGTTTGAAATACGGGAAGAGGAATTTGAAAAGACAACGACGAAAAAAATAAAGCGGTATGCGGCGGAGAAAAAGTAGCGATTCCTTATGGATAAAAGTGAAGGAGGTAGGGAAATGGATGCCAGCCAGTATAAAGCGGTCAAGGAAAAGGAAATGGAATATGCTCTGAAACGGGTGGAGGATATCAAAAACAGCAAGGATAAGTATGTCATGTACCGTGACATCAGACCGATCATAGACCTGAAACAGATGTTTGAATCCAGCGTTGAACTGTATGGCGACAACATTGCTTTTCATGTGAAGGACAAGATCGGAGGGCCCTACCGCGGAATTACCTACAGGGAGGCAAAGGCTGACGTGGACGCACTGGGAACCGCCTTGATCTCCATGGGGCTGAAAGGGAAAAGCATATCCATCATCGGGGACAACCGGTATGAATGGGCGGTCTCTTATCTGGCCACCGTCTGCGGGACCGGGATCGCCGTGCCCCTTGACAAAGAGCTGGGAGCTTCCGAACTGGAGCAGCTGGTCAAGGAGGCGGACGTAGAATGTATCATTTATTCGAAAAAATATGAACCCATATTCCGTGACATGAAAGACCGCGGAGAAACGAGTCTGAAATTTCTGGTCAATATGGATTTGGAGGAGAGCGATGAAAAAGAGCTCTCCTGGAGAGAGATCACCGAGGCCGGAAAAGTGCTTATCGAAAACGGAAACCGGGAATTTCTCGACGCTCAGATCGAGCGGGACGCCATGAGCATCATTCTGTTTACCTCGGGAACCACCGGAATTGCCAAAGGCGTCATGCTGTCCCACGGAAATATCGTGGAAGATCTGATGGCGTCTCCGACGCTGCTGAAAGTCGTGCCGGAGGACGTGTTCTTCTCGGTGCTTCCGATCCATCACACCTATGAGTGCACCTGCGGTTTTCTGATGCCGCTGTATCGCGGAGCCTCCGTTGCCTACTGCGAGGGTCTGAAATATATCGTCAAGAATCTGTCGGAAGCACGTCCGACCATATTTCTGGGCGTTCCTCTGATCTTTGAGGGACTGTATAAAAAAATCTGGCAGAATGCGAAAAAGTCCGGAAAAGCCGGGACATTGAAAAAAGTCATCGCGATCAACAATAAGCTGAAAAAAATAGGCATCGACCTGTCGCCGGTCTTCTTCAAGCAGATCCACGCTCTGTTCGGCGGGAGGATGAAAGTCCTGATCTGCGGCGGCGCCGCCATCGATCCCGACGTACTGCAGGGATTTCGGGATTTCGGCATCAATGCGGTGCAGGGGTACGGCCTCACGGAATGCGCGCCGATCTGCGCATTGAATCCGGATAAATATCCAAAGAACGATGCGGCGGGCTATGCGCCTCCGGGATTTGAACTGAAGATCCATGAACCGGATCCGGAAACGGGCATCGGGGAGATCTGCACCAAAGGCGGCAATGTCATGCTGGGCTACTATAAAAATCCCGAAGCGACTGCGGAGGTCATCCGGGACGGCTGGTTCCATACGGGCGATCTGGGCTTTATGGATGAAGACCGGTTTGTCCATATCACCGGCAGGATCAAAAACGTGATCATTACAAAGAACGGAAAGAATGTCTACCCGGAAGAGATTGAAAACTATCTCGGAAAGATCCCGTATGTCAACGAGTCTCTCGTCTGGGGCAAGGACAGCGAGGAAACCGGAGAAACGCTCATCTTTGCCAGCATCCGTGCGGATTATGAGGAAGTGCAGGAAGTCCTGGGAGAAAATTATACGGACGAAGAAGTAGCCGCGCTCATATGGAAGGAAATCGACGCCCTCAACACGCAATTGCCTTTGTTCAAACGGATCCGGAAGATCGACGTGCGGAAGGAGGAATTTGAAAAGACAACGGCAAAGAAGATCAAGCGGTTTGCCGAGGCCAACAGGAAGATCGATGAAGAATAAACGGGAAAGGTTATTTAGGTATAATAAAGTTTAACATAATTTATTTAATCAAAGAGGAGACAAAAAAATGAGTAAATCTGAAGCAAGATATCCAATGGTGGAGCTGGATCTCAAAAAATTCAGGAATAACATCGACCAGGCGGTAAAACGCTGCGGCGAGATGGGCATCGGCCTTGCGGGGGTGATCAAGGGCTTTAACGGGATCCCGGAAGGCGCAAAGCAGTTTGCCGAAGCCGGCGTCGATTTTATTGCGTCCTCCCGCTTGGAGCAGATCCAGGGGTGCATCGATTACGGGATCAAGGCGGCGTACATGCTGATCCGCGTGCCCATGCTCTCCGAGATCGAGGAAGCGGTCAGGATCACCGACATCAGTCTGAACAGCGAGGTGGAAGTGCTGAAGGCTTTGAATCGGGAAGCGCTGAAGCAAGGCAAGGTCCACAAGGTCATCCTAATGGTCGATCTCGGCGATCTCCGCGAAGGCTTTTGGGACAAGAAAGAGCTTCTCGACGCGGCGCTGATGGTTGAAAACGAATGCGAGGGCCTGTATCTTGCCGGTGTCGGCACAAATCTGGGCTGCTACGGTTCCATCAAGGCGACTCCGGAAAAGATGAACGAGCTGATCGCGGATGCGGAGATGATCGAGAAGGCCATCGGCCGGAAACTTGACATTATCTCCGGCGGGGCAACCACTTCCTTCCCTATGGTGCTCGACGGAACCATGCCGAAAAGGATCAACAACCTCAGAATGGGAGAAGGGATCATACTGGCCAAGGACCTGAAGGATCTCTTCCGCCTGGATATGAGCTTCATGTATCAGGACGCCTTTACGTTAAAGGCGGAGATCATCGAAATCAAGGATAAGCCGAGCTATCCTGTCGGAGAGCTGTCCTTTGACGCCTTCGGCAATGTCGGAAGCTATGAGGACCGCGGGATCCGAAAGAGGGCGCTCCTCGGGATCGGTAAAGTCGACGTCGCGTATCCCGATATGATCTATCCGAGAGACAAGGGCGTCGAAGTGCTCGGCGCCAGCAGCGATCATCTGATCCTTGATATCGAGGAAGCGGAAAGAACATTCAAGGTGGGGGATATTGTAGAATTCGACCTCTGCTATGCCACCATCGTTTTCGTGACCAATTGTCCGAACGTTCGGATCGTATGCAAATAATTAAAAATAACGTCTGAAAGGGAGCACAGCTCCCTTTTTATTGTAGGCTTATAAGCCTGTTGAGCGCGCAAAGCTTTAAAGCATTTTCAGAGACTGAGGTGTGCAAAAATTCAAGTAATACCACAAAATATGCGCATAATTATGTATAAGCGCCGGATACTTATATAATTATGCACGAATAGGCAGTAATCAGAGAAAAAAGCACATATTACTTGAAATTCTGCACATAACACATGAGGATAATCATATTAATAACGACAGATACAAAAAGACGATATGTCGGAAGATGCCGCCATATCGTCTTTTTGTTGTTGTTTGATTTTATTGTATTAGGGAGATTCTACTGTGTCTGATACATGCCGTGACTGCTCATATACTGGTAGAGCTGCTCGCCGTGATTCTGCTCCTCCTGCTGGATATGCTGGAGAGCCTGTCTGACATTTGGCTGTTTGCACTCAAAAATGCTGGTGTTATAAGCACTGGATACGTGCTTTTCCGTTGAAAGCATATCCTGCAGCAGGTATTTGTCCGAGCCGCCGCCGGCCGATTGCATGGCGCCGCCGCCGGCGCCCATCCTGTTGAGACTGATCCGGCCTGTTGCCTGGCTTATCCGGCCTCCCGACTGTCCTCCGCCGGTTTGCCCTCCGCCGGCTTGTCCGCCCTGTCCGCTTTGAAGGATCTGATTCACGGTATCGTAATGTTTCTTCTCAGCGTCTGCAATGCTGTTGAAAAGCTGACTTAACTGCGGATCCTGCGCCTGCTGGGCGTAGTTCCGATATTTTACGACGCAGAGGTCCTCCTCTGTTTTCATGTCTTCCAGAAGCATCCTTTCCTTCTGACTCAATTGTCCTTGCAAAATAATCACCTCCATATCCCTAGTTTGGAGATGAATCAAAAAAATATGCAGACAATTTCCAATTATTTAATACCACCCGCCGTCTCAATTTCCGATCTCTTCCGCATGATATTTTTGATGTATTTATATGATCATTTTCGATACATTCTATTTACTTTTGCTATCAAATTGGTATAATGGAAAGGGTTGTCTCTTGAAGCTGAAAAGCGGATAGAGGCAAGCAGGTTATTTAATCTGTGTTGCGAAACAGCGCAACGATGAAGGAGGACACGTAATGAAAAAATTAGCATTATTGTTGGTGGTCGTTCTGATGCTGTCTGCATTCCTGACAGGATGCGGCGGCGGAGATACGGCCGGGGAGGAAAATGAACTGCCCGAAACCATCAAGATCGGCGTATTTGAACCCTTAACAGGCGCCAATGCAGCCGGTGGAGAATTGGAAAAGCTGGGCATCGATCTCGCTTACAAGCTGTATCCTACGGTAACCATTGACGGAAAAGAAATCCCCGTTGAACTCAAGTATGTTGACAACAAATCCGACAAGATCGAATCCGCCAACGCGGCAAGAAATCTCGTTGACGATTTTGGCGCACATATCGTTCTGGGCAGCTGGGGAAGCTCCAACTCGATCGCTGCAGGCCCGGTTTTCGAAGAAGCTCAAGTGCCTGCAATCGGAACCTCTTGCACCAATCCTCTCGTTACCCTTGGAAATGACTATTACTTCAGAGTATGCTTCATCGATCCTTTCCAGGGCAAAGTCATGGCAAACTACGCATTCAATGAAGGCGGATACAAGAAGATTGCCATCATTCAGGAAGTATCCAACGATTACTCCGTTGCTCTTTCCAAGCTCTTCGCAGAAGCCATGGTCGAGCTGACAGGAGATGAAAACTGCATCACAAGCATTGGCAACTACAATACCGGTGACAACGACTTCAGCGCTCAGCTTACCGCGATCATGAATTCAGATGCGGAAGCGATCTTCTTCCCCGGAAACTTCACAGAGTCTGCGCTCATCATGAAACAAGCCAGACAGCTGGGAATCACCCTTCCGTTCCTGGGCGGAGACACTTGGGAAACTCCTGAAGTAATCGATATCGCCGGCGAGGCAGCTGAAGGCGCGGTATATTCCAGCTTCTATGATCCCGCTGCTCCTTTGACGGACAGAACCGCAGAATTCCTTGACGCATTTGCCGCAGAGTACGGCGCGGATACATTGGCCGCCGGCGTAACTGCACTGGGATTCGACGCTTATCTGTTGGCTATCGAAACCATTGAAAAGGCCGGAACCGTTGACGGACCGACACTGAGAGACACTCTCGCCGCAACGACGGATTTCGAAGGAGCGACCGGATACGTTACACTGGATGAAAACGGAGATGCTGTAAAGCCTGCCGTTATCAAGACCATTCAGGGCGGACAGTTCGTTTACAAGTCATTTGTTGAACCGTTCTAAGCCGTAAAATTAATAAAAAATTCATACTGAAATGCTGTTGATGTGGCTTTCTTTTCCGGAAGCCACATCAATTCAGTTAAACACCTTAAATGCCAGATTTTCACAGTGTAAGGTTTGAAATTTCAGTCCTTTAAAGAGGGCCTGAGCCCGATTTCGAGGCTTGAGATTTCAAACTTGCCTTTTTCATAACTTGATTGAATAAAAGAGAGGAGAAATTCGGATGACCGAGATGGACTTCCAGACTTTCATGCAGCAGGTGGTAAACGCCGTTTCGCTCGGAAGCCTATACGCCCTGCTTGCCATAGGATATACCATGGTCTATGGTATCCTGAGACTGATCAATTTTGCCCATGGTGATATCTTTATGCTGGGCGCCTATTTTGCATTCTACGCGATTGCCGCATTTACCATGCCGTGGTTTATTTCATTTCCGATTGCAATCATACTCACCATTCTCGTCGGTGTGCTTCTGGAGCGCTCCGCTTACAGACCGCTGAGAAATTCCCCGAGAATTGCGATCATGATCTCGGCCATCGGAGCTTCTTACTTAATCGAGAACCTGGGCATCATGATCTTCGGCGGCCGTCCGAAAGCGTTTCCTGCCATCGATTTCTTTGACCGGATGATGCCCATCGGACCGATCAGGATTGCCGGCGTTTCCGTTACCATCATCGTGGCCACCTTTGTCGTATTGCTCATCCTGTTTTATATCATCAATAAAACGAAGACAGGCATGGCGATGCGCGCGGTTTCCAAGGACTATGAAGCGGCCAGACTCATGGGGATCGACGTCAATACCATCATTACCATCACCTTCGGCATCGGCTCCGGGCTCGCCGCCGTCGGCGGAATTCTGTGGGGCATGAAGTATCCTCAGCTGATTCCGCTCATGGGACTGATGCCGGGCCTGAAGTGCTTTATCGCAGCTGTTATCGGCGGCATCGGAGACGTAAGAGGCGCCGTGATCGGCGGCTTTATTCTGGGCTTTGGCGAAATCATGCTGGTTGCCTTCTTCCCCGACCTGTCAGGATACAGAGACGCCTTTGCATTCATCGTGCTGATCTTTGTACTGCTTGTAAAACCGTCAGGCATTATGGGCAAAGCGGCGATCGAGAAAGTGTAGGTGAACGGAGTGAAGAGCAAACAGAGAAGAAGAAGAGACGCAATACTTACCGCTGTCGCAATCCTGGTCATCGGCGTGCTGCTGTATCTTGCGAACATATATATGGACAACTATCAGCTCAGAATTTTGAATCTATGCGGCATCTATATCATTCTGTCGTTATCCATGATTCTGATCAACGGATTTGTCGGGCTGTTTTCCCTGGGGCACGCGGGTTTTATGGCCATCGGGGCCTATACCGTCGCACTCTTATGCACGCCGCCCATGGCAAAGCAGATGAACTATTATCTGGAACCCATTGTCCCATGGCTTGCCGAAATCGAGTGGCCGTTCCTGCCGGCGACCCTGCTTGGCGGCGTGCTGGCTGCCATCATGGGTCTCCTGATCGGGGCGCCCGTGCTGAGATTGAAGGACGACTACCTTGCCATCGCAACGCTGGGCTTTGCGGAAATCATCCGGATTGTCTTTACCAATACCCAGAGCATTACGAACGGTTCTCTGGGTCTTAAAGGCCTGCCCGAAATGGAGATCACGCTCCCGGTCATCAACTTCACACTGAATCTGAGCGCCTGCATTTGGATTACGGCGATTTTAACCGTTCTCTTTATGGTCAGACTGGTCAACGGCAGCTACGGCATGGCGTTCAAAGCCATCCGGGAGGATGAGATCGCCGCGGAAGCGATGGGAATCAACGTATTCAAGCACAAGCTTCTCGCTTTTGTCATCGCAAGCTTCTTTGCAGGGATCGGCGGAGGGCTTCTGGGAAATATCATGGGGACCGTAGATCCGCTCATGTTCCGGTTCCTGCTGACCTATAACATCGTCCTCATCGTCGTATTCGGCGGCATCGGAAGCCTCACCGGCGGCGTGTTGGCTGCCATCGTCATCACTGCGGCGATGGAACTGCTCCGTTTCCTGGACAGCAGCTTTCATATGGGTCCCATTGACGTTCCGGGCATCCCGGGACTGCGCATGGTGGCATTTTCGCTGCTGCTCATGTTCATCATCATATTCAAGCCGAGAGGAATCATGGGAGTAAGGGAGTTTTCGTGGCAGTGGCTGATTGAGCTGCCCCGGAGCATGAAAAACGGTTCCTTCGGACGGAAAAAACTAAGAAAGGATGTGAGTAAATAATGTCCTTGCTTAGAACAGAGAATATGACCATGAGATTCGGCGGCGTTGTCGCAGTGTCGGATCTGAACGTACACCTTGAAAAAAACGAAATCATCGGCCTCATCGGACCCAACGGCGCAGGGAAGACCACCGCGTTCAACATGATTTCGGGAGTATATAAGCCTACCTCGGGAAGGATCTTCCTGGGCATAGAAGAAGTGCAGGGAGATCAGGCGGTTATGGTGGAAAAAGATATCACAGGAATGAAGCCGAGCGCCATCACCAAGCTGGGCGTTGCCAGAACCTTTCAGAACATCCGATTGTTCAAGGAGCTTACCGTTCTGGAAAACGTCGTGATCGCAAACCATCTGAGACTGGATTCCAACTGGGTTTCTTCCGTGGTGAGAACGCCGGATTATTCGAAAAAAGAAGACGCCATGTTCGAAAAATCCATGGCATTGCTGGAAAAGGTCGGGCTGGAGCACCTGAAGGATGAAAAGTCCTATTCGCTGCCCTACGGCATGCAGCGCCGTCTGGAAATCGCCAGGGCGCTTGCAACGGACCCGCACATTCTGCTTCTGGACGAACCGGCGGCCGGTATGAATCCGCAGGAATCCGACGAACTGATGCATTTTATCGGAAGGATCAGAGACGAATTCGATCTCTCCATCCTGATGATCGAGCATCACATGCAGGTCGTCATGGGAATCTGTGAAAGAATCTATGTGCTGGATTACGGCATAACCATCGCAGAGGGCAATCCGGCGGAGATCCAGAACAATCCGAAGGTGATCGAAGCGTATTTGGGGGTGGATGAATAATGTTGGAAATCAGAGACTTACAAGTCCACTACGGTGGAATACACGCTCTCAGAGGCATCAGCCTGAATGTGGAGGACGGCAAGATCATCTCCCTCATCGGAGCCAACGGCGCCGGAAAGAGTACGACGCTGAAAGCCATCATGGGTCTGGTGCAGAAAACATCCGGCACGGTCATCTATGACGGGAAGGATATCACAAACGAAAAGACAAGAGACATCGTAATGGGAGGGGTCATCCTGACGCCGGAAGGAAGAAGGGTGTTCCCGGATCTTACGGTGGATGAGAACATTGCCCTTGGCGCATACACGAGAAAAGACAAAGCGGGAGTCGCCAAGGACAGGAAATGGGTGTTCGAACTGTTTCCGCGGCTTGAGGAAAGAAAATGGCAGGTTGCCGGGACTCTTTCCGGCGGAGAACAGCAGATGCTTGCCGTGGCCCGCTCTCTCATGGGAAGGCCGAAGCTGCTCATGATGGACGAACCCTCTCTGGGACTGGCTCCGATCATCGTTAAGAACATCTTTGAGATCATCAAGGAAATCAACCGGGCGGGCGTAAACGTACTGCTGATCGAACAGAATGCAAAAGCGGCTCTGGAAATTTCGGATTACGGATATGTCATGGAAACCGGAGTGATCACGATTTCAGGTACCGGAAAAGAACTTCTGGTCAACGACCAGGTCAGAAAGGCTTATCTGGGCGAATAATTCTTGGAGAGAACAATGCAAACGATACAAAAACGGATCGCAGCGATTGTCATGTCAATCATGTTATGCACCGTCCCGCTTTCGGGCTGTACGACCCTGGAGAATTTTCAAAGCGCTTTTCTTGGGACGGACGCAGATGAAGACGTCATCAGAATCGGAGTTTTCGAGCCTCTGTCGGGAAAGGATAAGGAACACGGGAAGCTGGAGCTGCAGGGAATCGAACTCGCCCATGAAATGTTTCCGGAATCAGCCGGTAAGAAAGTCGAGCTGGTCTATGCGGATAATAAATCCGATGTGGACGTTGCAGCTTCGGCTGCCAAAAGCCTTGTTGAAAAGAAGGTATCCATCGTGCTCGGAAGCTATGGGAGCACCTTATCCCTGGTCGGAGGAGAAGTATTTTCAGAAGCAAAGATCCCCGCGATCGCCATCACTGCAAAAAATCCTCTCGTGACAAGCAGCAGCGACTATTATTTCAGGGCTTGCTTCGTGGAATCCTTTCAGGGAGTAGCGCTTGCGAAATATGCCGTGGAGCGGGCCGGGGCCAGCACCGCGGCGATCTTCAGAGACGCGGACGACGATTATGCGGCCGCCGTGTCCCAGACCTTCTCGGATAAGATGATTCAGCTGACGGCGGATGAGAATGCCATTGTAAAGGTATTCGAATACACCGCCAGAAACAAGGATTTCAAGAGCCAGCTACGGCAGGTCAAGGATTCCGGCGCAGGCGTCGTGCTGCTGGCCAGCAAGAATAAAGATGCGGTCCGGATCATGCAGCAGGCCAGTGAATTGGGCCTTCATCTGAAGTTCCTCGGCACCGACAGCTGGGAAAGCGCCGACTTTGTGAAAGACGGCGGAGCCGCAGTGGAAGGCGCGGCCTTCTCTACATATTTTGATCCGGAAACTGCGATCACACAGAATACGGAAGTATTTTTAAAGGCATACAGGGAAAAATACGGAGAAGACGCAGAACCGTCCAGCAATGTGGCGCTGGGATTCGACGCATATATGCTGGCGATCAACGCCATCGATAAGGCAGGAGCTTCGGCGGATACGGAGACCATTCGCGATCGGCTTGCCGCTACGAAGAATTTCCCCGGAGCAGCGGGGAACATTACCTTCGACGAAAACGGAGACCCCATCAAATCCGTTGTGATCAAGGCCATAATAAATGGTAAATTTTTTCATATATATACAGTCGAGCCGACATGGCAATAAGGAGGAAAAAATGGAACAGAATATCAAGGAAGCGATCGAAAACATCAGACCGTTCCTGCAGAGAGACGGCGGAGATGTGGAATTTGTGGAATACACCGCGGAAAAAATCGTAAAAGTGAGACTCCGGGGTGCCTGCCACGGCTGTCCGGGGGCGCAGATGACATTAAAGGGCGTCATCGAAAGGATCCTCAAGGAGCAATATCCGGAAATCGCAGGAGTAGAATCCGTATAAGAGATACCGGCTGCGAAGGAGCATTCGTATCAAATGAAAAAGTACATGATATTACTGGCAGGAATCATCATCGCGGTGGGACTATGGATCATAATCCCACCTCTTTTGCATGAGGACCTGCAGGAGCCGGTCGACACGACCCGGCCTCCCACAGAGGAGCCGGAACAGCCGGTGTCCCTTATCATATCCGCAGTCGGCGATGTGATGGTCCACAAGCCTCAGATCCCTGCGCAGTATGACAGCGCCACAGATACTTACAACTTTGACAACAACTTTGAATATGTCAAAAAATATATCGAAAGGGCGGACCTCGCTCTATGCAATCTGGAAACCACCTTTGCCGGCGGAACGTATACGGGATACCCCGTGTTCAATGCCCCGGAAAGTCTGGCGGACGCATTGAAAAAGGCCGGGTTTGACGTAGCTCTGACAGCCAACAACCATATCATGGATATGGGGCTTTCAGGGATGAAACGGACGATTCAGGTCGCCAGGGAGGCGGGTCTTGCGACGGCCGGGACCCATCTGGAAGGGGAGAAGGACTATACGATCGTCAACGTAAAGGATATCAGGATCGGGATTGTCGCATACCTCTATGAAACTCCCGTGATCGATTCCGTGCCCACGGTGAACGGAAATGTGATCAACAGCGACGCCTGGTCTCTTTTGAACACCTTCAGCTATGACAGGCTGGAAGAGGATCTGCTGAAAATAAAACAAAGCATACAGGATGCGAAGGCGGACGGCGTGGATCTGATCGTCTGCTATTTCCACTGGGGCGAGGAATACCAGCGCTCGCCCAATGAATATCAGCAGTATATGGCTCGCGAGTCCGCAAGCTACGGAGCCGACGTCATCTTTGCATCCCATCCCCATGTGATCCAGGGGGTGGAAATGCTCACAGATGAGGCGACGGGCCGGACGGTCCCCGTCTTCTACTCCATGGGAAATTTCATATCCAATCAGAGAACGGAAACCCTTGACAACCGGTATACGGAGCAGGGCATCATCGCCCAGGCGCATATCGAATACATGAAAAGTGAAAAGAAGGTGCTTTCGATCCGCATGGATGCGGTGCCGCTCTGGGTTGACAAATATAAGAGAGGCGGAAAAGACGTTTATACCATTGTGCCTCTGGACGATAGCATGTATGAGAATCCCTCCCTTGCGGAGTCGGGGCATCTGCACAGGGCGGAGCAGGCGCTGGCAGATATCATAGATTTGCTGGGAGAAGAGTATATCCGAACGGCGGAGTGAACAATAACCCTTGAGGAGGCAGGATGCGATGGAAGCGAAATATCTGGAACTGATCGACGAATACCGGGAAGAGATGATCCGGTCCCTGCAGGAGCTGATCGCAATTAAAAGCGTAAAAACCGAGCCCTCGGGCGACGCGCCCTTTGGCGCAGGAGTGCAGGAGGCTTTTGAATATATGCTGAAAAAGGCCAAACAAGACGGGTTTGACACCGAAAACGTCGACAATTACGGCGGTCATATCGAGTTCGGCGGCTATCTGTACGATGAAGAAGGGGATATGATCGGAACCGGTGATGAGATCATGGGCATCCTGTGCCATCTCGACGTGGTGCCGGAAGGCAAGGATTGGGATTACGATCCCTTCGGCGGAGAGATCGTGGACGGCAAAATATACGGCCGGGGCGCCATCGACGACAAAGGCCCCACTATCGCCGCCTATTATGCCATGAAGGCATTGAAGGACGCCGGCGTCGTGCCGGAAAAAAAGGTGCGCCTGATCCTTGGTCTCGACGAAGAAACGGGATGGAAGGGGATGGAATACTACCTGAAGCGGGTCAGACATCCCGATTTTGGATTTTCCCCCGACGGAGAATTTCCTGCGATCCACGGGGAAAAGGGCCTGCTGGTCTTTGACCTGGCAAAGAAAATCGGAAAATCTCCCGCCAATGCGAAGGGTGTTGCGCTGAGAAGCATGACCGGAGGAAATGCGCCCAACATGGTGGCAGACTTTGCGCGGGCCGTTATCAAAGCAGATTCCTATGACGCGGTAAAGGAAAAGATCGCGGAGTTCAGAAAAAATACGGGATACCAGATCAATGCCAAAGGAATCGGCAAAAATCTCGAGATCACGGCTCAGGGAATTTCCTCCCACGGAGCCAGGCCGGAAAAGGGGCTGAACGCGATCTCCGTCCTGATGAAGTTCTTTGATGGGATCAGTCTCGAAAACGAGGATGTGAGAGACTTTATCGATTTCTACAACAGACATATCGGATTCAACCTTTGCGGCGAAGCCATCGGCTGCGGATTAGAGGATGAGCCTTCCGGCAAGCTGATCTTCAATGTCGGAATGGTTCATATCGACGACGAGTCCGCCGCCATAACGGTGAATATCCGGTACCCGGTTACCATGAGCGACGAACAGGTCTACGATTCTATTCTGCCTGTCGTCAATCGATTTAATCTCGGTATTGTGAAGAAAGAGCACAAGGCTCCGATCTACATCGCCAAAGACGATCCGATGATCTGTACCCTGATGGACGTATATAAGAAGCATACGGGGGATGAGCAATGCGAGCCTCTTGTCATCGGTGGAGGCACTTATGCCAGGGCGGTGAAGAATACCGTGGCTTTCGGAGCGGACTTCCCGGGAGATCCGGAACTGGCCCATCAAAAAAACGAATATATCACCATAGACAACCTGGTGAAATGTGCGAAAATCTATGCGGACGCCATCTTTGAACTGGCGGACGGAAGGGTCGTTCGAAAGGAAACAGAATGAAACCGGGCTATATGATCATAACCCGCGATGTAAGGTGGATACGCAGTCAGAAACAGGAAAAACGGAATTGAATCAATTCTGTTTGACAGGAAGAATATCGGGGAATATAATAATACAGTAAATCTGTTTCAGGGCGAGGTGCAATTCCTCACCGGCGGTAATGAGCTTTATGCTACGAGTCCGCGAGCCATTTGGCAGAATCGGTCAGATTCCGATACCGACGGTATAGTCCGGATGAAAGAAACACAGACCGGGTTTTTCCTATCATGTGCATAAGGCCCTGAAAGCAATTTCAGGGCTTTTCATATGCGCGTAACGTTCCGCAGGCACGGAACGGAAAAGCGGACCCTATTCCTCGAAAACAGATTGCGGACATTTTATCGATTGAAAGGAATAATAAAGATGAACACACAGATCAAAACAACCAAAATTGCAAAAATTTCAATGCTGGTAGCGATATCAGTCGCGCTGGTATACCTTGTACATTTTCCGATTTTCCCTCCGGTGCCGTTTTTGGAGTATGACCCGGCGGATATTCCGATCTTCATCGGCACCTTTGCGTTTGGCCCGCTGGCCGGTCTTTTGCTGGCAGTTATAACTGCCGTCATCCAGGGAATCACCGTCAGCGCCGCGAGCGGACCTTATGGAATCATTATGCATATACTGGCTACGGGCTCGTTTGTAGTGGTAGCCGGATTGATTTACAAAGGACATAAAAGCAGACGCAGGGCAGTGATAGCCCTTGCGGCAGGTGTTTTGACCTGGACGTCTGTTATGGTGATTGCGAATCTTATTGTCACGCCGCTTTTTCTCGGCGTTCCGGTCAGCGCAGTAAAAGGCCTGATGCCGTATATCGTGGGATTCAATCTGATCAAGTCCGGTGTGAATTCCGTCATAACATTCTTCCTGTACAAGCGGATCTCCGGCTTTCTGCATAAATAAAACGGCTGGCAGTATTTCCTATCAAAAAATAATATGTTAAAATAAAAAACATGAGTAAACGAATCATAAAAAATGAACGGGATACAAGGAAGTTTGGAAGAGAGCTGGCCGCGAAACTGAAGCCGGGAGACGTTATTGCGCTGATCGGTGATCTTGGGACCGGCAAGACCACTCTCACGAAATCGATTGCCGAGGGGCTTGGGATCACGGAGATGATCACAAGTCCCACCTTTACGATTGTGCAGGAATATACGGAGGGCCGGCTTCCCCTGTATCATTTTGACGTTTACAGGCTCAACGATCCGGAGGAAATGTACGAACTCGGTTACGAAGAGTACTTCTTCGGGCAGGGCGTCTGCGTGGTTGAGTGGGCCGACCGGGTCATGGAACTCATCCCGGAGGGCAGCATCGTCATCCGGATCGAATACGGAACCAGGGAAGAGGAAAGGATTTACGATATTGAATATACTTGCAATTGAAACTACGGGTGCCGAAGCCTCCGTCGCCGTCATCAGCGAAGACGGCAAGGTAACGATGGAAGCTTCCGACCAGAAATTGAATCATTTGCAGAATTTGATGCCGATGGTGGACCGCCTGCTGTCGAAACGCGGAATGACAATAGACGATATGAATTATATTGCAGTATCGGAGGGCCCCGGGTCGTTTACAGGAATCCGTATCGGCGTATCCTCCGCCAGGGCGCTGGCGCAGGCGCTGGAACGGGACGTCATCAGCGTGCCGACGCTGAAATCCTTCCTGTATCACGTTCCCGAATACCGGGGCGTCGTCTGTCCGATCTTCGACGCAAGGAGAAACCAGGTGTACGGCGGAGCGTATCAATGGACAGGTCAGGGACAGTACAGGGAAGTCGTAGCCGGCGCGGCGTACGACCTGCGCCGTTTCCTGGAACGGCTCGCGGAAGCGGTCAAGACCACGGGCCAGGATTCTGAAACCTCAAAAGCAGGCGGCGTTGAGATCACCTTTTTCGGCGACGGGATCGCGTCTTATCGGAACCAGATCCTGACATGGCAGGGTTCATCGTATAATAACAATATACGGGTTTTATTTGCAGAAGACGGCGTCAAACTGCAGAAAGCTTCTTCTGTCGCCAAGCTGGCGCTGGAGCTTTATCGAGGCGGGAATATAAAAAGCCTTTACGATCTGAAACCGGTCTATATGAGAAAGGCGGAAGCCGAAAGAAAGCTGGAAGAGAAAGTGAAATAAATAGGAAGCTTGCACAGACAAGCAAGAGGAAGAGCATAATGGATCTGGTGATAAGACAGGCGGAAGAAAGAGATATCAAACCGATGGCCGAGATGGACGTTCTCTGCTTTTCCGCTCCATGGAGCGAGGAATCCTTTGAACAGGAAATCAGGGGCAACCACCTCGCATTTTACATCGTTGCGGAAATCGGCGGAAGAATGGTCGGTTATGCCGGGTTGTGGTGTATCATGGACGAGGGTCATATCACGAATGTGGCTGTCCATCCCGATTTCAGGCGAAGAGGGATCGGCGAAGCCCTGATTTCTGTGCTGCTGGAACATACCGTAAAAAACGGGATCCGGAGCCATACGCTGGAGGTCCGTGCATCCAACGAGGCGGCAATCTCCCTCTATTCAAAATTCGGTTTCGTCCCCGCGGGTTTGCGAAAAAACTATTATGAGGATAACGGGGAAGATGCTGTCATTATGTGGCGAACTGAAAAATAAATTGAACATCAGAATCATGGTTTTTTCTCATAAATTTTTCCTTGATTGAGATACTAAATGATAACCTAGTATCTTGAGAGGAGAAACACAAATGAAAGTTAGAAATAATTATTATGAAGACTATCATGATCTCAATGACGAAATGCTTACGGCCGCAACGCAGTGCAGCAGGTTCACAAGGAGAAATGATGTGACCTCCTTCAACATGACCGACTATCAGTCCTGTGAAAATTGCAGGCATCTTACGGCAGACGACCGGTGCATCCTCGGATTGCAGAACCGGTTTACAAATATGGAATAATCCGGAGTGGAAATGAAAGAAAACAAATTTGTAACATTGGGAATAGAGACCAGCTGCGATGAAACCTCGGCTGCAGTGGTCCTGGAAGGGCGCGAAGTGCTTTCCAATGTGATAGCCTCCCAGATCAAGGTGCACAAAGTATTCGGAGGAGTGGTCCCGGAAATCGCGTCCCGCCACCATCTGGAAAATATCAACACGGTCATCGACAGTGCGCTGGAAGAAGCCGGCGTTACGTTGAAGGACGTCGACATGATCGGCGTTACCTGCGGCCCCGGTCTTGTGGGCGCGCTGCTCATCGGACTTGCCACCGCCAAATCCATAGCCTATGCCTTGAAGAAACCGCTTGTGGGCGTCCATCATATTCAGGGACATATCAGCGCCAATTATCTTGAACATAGAGATTTGGAGCCGCCGTTCATGGCTCTCGTGGTGTCCGGCGGCCATACGAGCATCGTAGACGTGTCGGACTACAACCGCTGTAAGGTACTGGGAAGAACCAGGGACGACGCGGCGGGAGAAGCCTTCGACAAGGTTGCCAGAGTCCTCGGTCTGGGTTATCCGGGCGGGCCGCTCATCGATGAAGCGGCCAGGAAAGGAAACCCCCATGCGGTGGAATTCAAGCGGGTTTTTCTGGAAAAGGACAGTCTGGATTTCAGCTTCAGCGGCATCAAGACCGGAGTGCTGAACTATTTGAACACACAGAAACTGAAGGGCGAGGAGATCAACGTCAGCGACACGGCCGCAAGCTTTCAGCTGTCGGTCATGGAGGTCATCGTCGCCAAGGCGGTCATGGCGGCGGAGCGCATGAAGAAGGACAAGATCGTACTGGCCGGCGGCGTAGCCGCAAACAGCCTGCTGCGGACGATGCTCAAGGACGCCTGCGAGAAAAAGGGCTTTGCGCTGTACTATCCGTCCCCGATCCTCTGTACCGACAATGCGGCGATGATCGCCTGCGCAGCTTACTATAAATATAAAGCGGGAATGGTAGACGACTACTACCTGGACGCCTACCCAAATATGGCACTTTAATTAAATTCTATGGCGACTGCCGGGCATATTTTCTCGAAAATCCGCTCACCTTCCAGTTAGCAATGGTTCGGACGGTTTTCTACGAAAACATGCCGTCGCGTCTCCTGCGCGGCACGATGCAGCACTTCTAAGCGTGATGAGAATATGATAATACTTTCTGCGAACAATATCACAAAGACATACGGCGTCGATCCCGTTCTGACCGAAGTCTCCTTTCATATCAATCAGGGAGACCGAATCGGCGTCGTCGGCGTCAACGGCGCGGGAAAGACCACGCTTCTCAACATCCTGTCCGGCAGGCTTGCCTGCGATTCGGGTGATTTTTTTGTTTCCGCAAACACCGATATCGGATATCTGAGACAAAGCGACAACTTCGAATCGGAAAAGACCGTCTACGAAGAAATGCGCGCGATTTTTACGGAAGTCATCGAAATGGAGAAGGAGCTTGAAAGGCTGTCCCATGAGATTTCCGAGGAGTCCCGGAAGGGGAGCGACGTAACAAAAATGCTCCACGATTACGACAATCTGCTGGAAGCGTTCAAAAATAAAAACGGATATGGATATCAAAGCGAGATCCATGGAATACTAAACAGCATGGCGTTCCCGGAAGAATATTTTGACCGAAAGATTTCTGTTTTAAGCGGCGGTGAAAGGACCAGGCTGGCCCTGGCGGCACTGCTTCTGAAAAAGCCGGACCTGCTTCTTTTGGACGAGCCGACCAATCATCTGGATATCGGCACGCTGAAATGGCTTGAGCAATACTTGAAGACCTACCCCGGAACCATCGTCGTCATCTCTCATGACCGGTATTTCCTGGACCAGACGGTGACCCGGATCTTCGAAATCGAGAACCACAAGCTTGTTACATATGAAGGAAACTACTCTGCCTATGCCGAAAAGAAAAGGATCAGAGAGGCGGAGGAACTCCGGAAATATGAGCGCCAGCAGAGGGAGATCCAGCGGCAGGAGGAGATTATCCGGCGATTCAAACAGCATGGCACCGAGAAGCTGGCGAAAAGGGCGCAGTCAAGAGAAAAGCGGCTGGAACACATCGAACGCCTGGACAAGCCGAACGCTCCGCCCGGGAAGATGAAAATCCGCTTTAAGCAGAATTTTCAGAGCGGCAGCGACGTATTGCTGATCAAAGGGCTTTCCAAAAGCTTCGGCAGAGGCGGTCAGAGGCGGCAGCTTTTCCGCAACGTCGAACTGGACGTAAAAAAAGGAGAACGAATATGCCTCGTAGGGCCAAACGGTATTGGGAAGACAACTCTTTTAAAAATCATTATGGGAGAGGCAGAACCGGATCAGGGATATCTCAAACTTGGACATAACGTTTCCTTCGGGTATTATGACCAGGAGCAGAATCTTCTCAGCGCCGGAAACACGGTTCTGGAGGAGGTTCATTCCGCCTATCGCCTTTACAGCGATACGGAGGTCCGCAGTCTGCTGGGACGGTTTCTTTTCAGAAACGACATGGTTTTTCAACCTGTTTCCTCACTGAGCGGCGGAGAAAAAGCACGGCTTTCGCTGCTGAAACTCATGCTGTCCGGAGCGAACCTGCTGATTTTGGACGAGCCGACCAATCATTTGGATATCGCTTCCAAGGAGATCTTTGAAGAGGCTTTGCGGGAGTTTCCCGGAACCATGATCGTCGTGTCCCACGACCGGTATTTTTTGAATAAAGTACCGACCCGCATCGTCGAACTGGGGGAAGAAGGAGTCACGAATTTTCTTGGCGGGTATGACTATTATATGGAAAAGAAGCAATCCCTCGGTTCGGGAAAGAGTTATCTGGAAGAGTTGGGGCAGAAAACCGCCGCAGATACGGAGAAATCGAATCCGGGCAGCGAAACGGCGGTCTCTTCCATGGAAGAACGCCGCAGAACCAAGGAAGCCCAGACACAGCAGAGGAGACTGGAGAGGAAGCGAAAACGCATGGAGGATTCCATCGCGGAAACGGAAGCAAAAATCGAGTGGATCCAAAGCGAAATGTGCAGGGAGGAAGTCTATACCGATCACGGAAAAATCGCCGCATATCAAAGTGATTTGAACCGTTTGAAGGAACTTCTTTCCGAAACGTACGAGGCATGGATCGCACTTCATGAAGAGATATGAAAAAAACCGAAAAAAGCTATTGCAGTATTCAATACAGTAACTTATAATAGGTTTGAGCATTGCTAGAACAGATAGCCAGAACAGTTCAAATTGCTTGAAAACATGGAGGTAAAACATGACATTTGAAAAAATAAGAGAAATCATAGTTGAGCAGTTAGGGGTAGATGAATCAGCCGTTACTCTGGAAACAAGCCTTATGAAGGACCTGGAAGCGGACTCTTTGGACGCAGTTGAGATCATCATGGCGATCGAAGATGAGTTTGAAATCGAAGTTCCTGACGAAGAGGCTGAAAAGTTTCAGAATGTTGGAGATATCGTAAAGTACGTGGAAGAAAAGATAAACTAATCCATTCCAGAGAAACCCGCATGCGCGGGTTTTTCTTTCAGACTCGGTATATAGGCGGACGGTTAGAAGGTTTTGCCTGTTTTTGTATTGTATGAAGCCCCAAAATATGTTATAATTAAATATTAAATTTTATAGATAAGTGAGAGAGGCAATGAAAGACAACGCAAAGATTTCAAGTGCAGTGATCAGAAGACTGCCAAGATACAGAAGATACCTTGCTGAACTTCAAAAGAAAAATATTGACAGAATCTCATCCAATGAACTGAGCAATCTGATTGGCTACACCGCATCTCAAATCAGGCAGGATTTGAACAATTTCGGAGGCTTTGGTCAGCAGGGATATGGATACAATATACAAAGCCTTTACAACGAAATCAGTTCGATTCTGGGATTGGACAAGGAATATAAGATGGTCATCGTCGGAACGGGTAATCTGGGTCAAGCGATTGCTAACTATACACATTATTATAAATCCGGTTTTATGGTGACTGCCATGTTCGACGTCAATCCGAGACTCATCGGCCTCAGAATCAATGATATCGAGGTTCTGGACTATGACAGGCTGGAGGACTTTCTGCATGAAAATTCCGTCGATATCGGAATCGTCTGCACGAACAAGGACAGCGCCCAGGAAGTGGTTGATAAGCTGTGCGCAGGAGGCGTGAGAGGGATCTGGAATTTCGCACCGACCGATCTGCTGGTGCCGGAGGGCATCGCGCTGGAGAACGTACACCTCAGCGACAGTCTGCATTACCTGGCGTATTACATCAACCGCAACAGGCAAATGGAAAAAGAATGATCGGGAACTATCAACGGAATATTTATTGCGATATAAAAATAACCGTTTCTCTTGAAACGGTTATTCATTCTTCTCTATGCAGTAAGGCTGAAGGAAACGACTAACCTTCTACCGGAGCATCAACCGGACATGCATTTGCACATGCGCCGCAATCGATACATTTGTCAGCGTCGATCACAAATTTACCGTCTCCTGCGGAAATCGCTTCTGTCGGGCATTCTGGTTCGCATGCGCCACAGCTGATGCAAGTATCATTAATTACATATGCCATATTGTGTATCCTCCTTAATCAGTGAATTAAACAAGTAGGATAATTATATCAGAAGCTTGTCAAATAAACAATATAGTTTTCGTAATTTAGTGGATGCTGAATAACCAAATTTTTAAAAATGGTTGTTCAGGCCGGACGAATCCGAGGTGAATGATGAAAGTTTACGGTTTAGTAGGAAAAAGCGGAACTGGCAAGAGCTACCAGGCCATGAACCTATGCAGGGAGATGAATATCGACAGCATCATCGACGACGGTCTTTTCATCTATGGAAATTCCATTTTGGAAGGGACCTCGGCCAAACGGCAGAGCACCAAGGTGGCTGCGATTAAAACCGCTTTGTTTACCGGGGAAGGGCACCGTCAGGCCGTTATGGATAAAATAAAGGAGGTTTCTCCGGAATCCATACTGATTCTCGGCACTTCGGAAAAAATGATCCAGCGGATCGCAGAGCGCCTCGAGCTGCCGAATCCGGAGAGGGTCATCGACATCGAGCTGATTACCACCGAAGAGGAAAGGGAAACCGCGAGAAAGCAGCGGCATGAACTGGGAAAGCACATCATTCCGGTCCCGACGTTTCAGTTGAAGCGCGAATTTTCCGGAGATCGG
>ENA-UOYA01001485-UOYA01001485.1-activated-sludge-metagenome-genome-assembly--contig:-NODE-1485-length-24730-cov-8.549868_pt1 | contig 24730 bp, 19 predicted proteins | sample MGYA00238163_ERZ764804 | MGnify/ENA primary metagenome ERZ764804 (study PRJEB28919, sample SAMN05720223) | activated sludge metagenome | isolation source: Anaerobic digester | place: Hong Kong... | reverse complement strand
GAGATACAGGCATGTGACTGGAGTTCAGACGTGTGCTCTTCCGATCTCATCCGGTGCGTAAGCAATTTTATTACACCGGTTTTTTGCCGTTTCAGCCCGATTTGAATTATAGAAATCCGGAAGTGAAAGCCGCAATGTTTAATATGGTGCGCTTTTGGTTAGATAAAGGCGTAGATGGTTTTCGATTAGATATTATCAGCGCAATATATGAAGATCCATTGCTGCGCGATAATCCCTTTTCGTATAAAATAGCACCTTCGGATAATTCGCTCACGCTATTTTTCCAACATTTAAAAAATAATTTTTTGCAAGAAGAAAGTTTTGGGTTTGCAACAGAATTAAGAAAAGTATTGGATGAATATCCCAATAAATTTATGGTAGGCGAAACACATGGCGACGAATCGTTGATACATCAATTTTGTAACTACAAACAAGAAAATGGATTACACACGGTTTTTTTGTTTAAAGCATTAAGCACTCCATTCACGGCAACGGCGTATCGGAAAATGGTAGAAAAATTCGAAAAATATTTTCCCGAACCATTAATCCCCACGTATGTTTTTGGCAACCACGACCGCACCCGAATGATGGCGAGGTTAAAAGGAAACATAGCTAAAGCAAAGCTGTTAGCGTTGTTTCAATTTACTGCCCGTGGTATTCCGTTTGTATATTATGGAGAGGAAATAGGTATGACACGCGTGCGGATACCATTGCGCCAGGCACAAGATCCGATAGGCGTGCGTATGCGCTACATTCCGCAGTTTATGGTCGATTTATCTATAGAAACGCTAAACCGCGATGAATGTAGAACACCGATGCAATGGGATAATTCCGCTAATGCCGGGTTTTGTGCTAAAGAAATAAAACCGTGGCTGCCAATTTCGGAAAATTATACCTATTGCAATGTGCAAACAGCACAAAACGACGAAGATTCATTATTGAATTTTTATAAAAAAATTATCCATTTCAGAAATATTACGGCAGCAATAAAATTGGGGAAATTGAAAATTGCAGAAAAATATTGCTCCAAAGAAGTACTTGCATTTTATCGGATTTTAGAAGAAAAAGCTTTTTTAATACTTTTAAATATGTCAGAAAAAAAAATACCGCTGCCCGAAATAAAAGGTAAAAATTGCTTATCTACTTATCCTGTAATTGCCGAAGATAATACGTTAAAGGCGTGGGAGGGCAGAATTGTAGAAATGGAATAAATGAACCATTTTTTAATAAAAGGTATAAAGACCGGATGCTTTTTAATAAAACCTTAACTAAACTCTCCATATTTGCCCCTGTAATTTTTTTACCTTGTACATTCAATTTTTTAGAATGGCAACAACTCTTTTTGATAAAATATGGGATGCACATGTAGTGCAGGCAATAGAAAACGGCCCGCAAGTGATTTATATTGATAAGCATTTGATACATGAAGTAACTACTCCGCAAGCATTCGCAGGATTAGAAAATAAAGGCATTAAAGTGTATCGCCCTAAACAAACCGTTGCCACTGCCGACCATAACGTGCCGACAAAAAACCAAAACCTTCCTATCAAAGAAGCATTATCCAAAAAACAAGTAGAAACGCTGATAGAAAACTGTAAAAATCATCATATAGAATTGTATGGCCTGGGGCATCCTTATCAAGGAATAGTACATGTTATTGGACCCGAACTCGGTATTACGCAACCCGGTATTACTATGGTTTGCGGCGATTCTCATACTTCTACTCATGGCGCATTTGGTGCCATTGCATTTGGTATCGGTACTTCAGAGGTAGAGCAAGTATTAGCTACGCAATGCATCTTACAAACAAAACCCAAAAAAATGCGCATTAACATAGAAGGCACTTTGGGAAAAGGCGTTACTTCTAAAGATATTATTTTGTATATTATATCTAAAATTTCAACCAGCGGTGGTACGGGTTATTTTGTGGAATATGCCGGTACTGCTATCAGAAGTTTGAGTATGGAAGCGCGGATGACTATCTGTAACATGAGCATAGAAATGGGTGCGCGTGGAGGAATTATTGCTCCCGATGAAATTACTTTTGAGTATATGAAAGGACGGCAATTTGTTCCAGAAAATTTTGAAGCAGCCGTAGAAAAATGGAAGCAATTGAAAACAGACGATGCTGCCGTTTTTGATAAAGAATATACTTTTGATGCAGCAGATATAGCACCAATGATAACGTATGGCACCAATCCGGCGATGGGTATAAAAATAACAGATACCGTTCCTAATGTTGCAGATGCAGGATTGGAAAAAGCATTACAATATATGGCATTGGAAAAAGGGCAATCTCTTATAGGAAAAAAAATTGATTATGTTTTCTTGGGGAGTTGTACCAACTCCCGAATCGAAGATTTAAGAATGTTTTGCTCTTTGATAAAAGGAAAAACGAAGGCCGATAACGTAACGGTATGGATAGTTCCGGGAAGTAAGCAAGTGGAAAAACAAGCCATTGCCGAAGGATTAGATAAAATTTTGGCTGCTGCCGGAATGGAATTGCGCGAGCCGGGCTGTTCCGCTTGTTTAGGTATGAATGAAGATAAAATTCCGGCAGGAAAATATTGTATTTCTACTTCAAATAGAAATTTTGAAGGACGACAAGGCCAAGGAGCACGTACAATGTTGGCAAGCCCGTTGATGGCAGCAGCAGCAGCTATTACAGGAAAAATAACAGATGTAAGAGAATTGATGTAGGAAAATTGCGATTGAATTGCATAGCGTTTATGGCGTAGAATAAAAAATAAAAATGGAAAAATTTACAACTATACAAACTTCGGCAGTACCATTGAATATGGAAGATGTGGACACCGATCAAATCATTCCGGCTCGTTTCTTAAAAGCCACGACCCGCGAAGGGTTCGGCGATAATTTGTTTCGCGATTGGCGATATACTACAGATAATACGTTGAAAGCAGATTTTGTGTTAAACAATAAAACCTACAGCGGAAAAATTTTGGTAGTAGGGAAAAATTTTGGTTGCGGCTCCTCGCGCGAGCATGCAGCGTGGGCAATTTACGATTATGGATTTAAGGTGGTTGTTTCCAGCTTCTTTGCAGATATTTTTAAAAATAATGCATTAAATAACGGATTACTGCCGGTGGTTGTTTCTCCTGAGTTTTTGCAAAAAATATTTACTGCAATAAACCAAAATCCAACTACAGCATTACAAGTAGATTTAGAAAATCAAACGATAGAAATTATTGCTACTAAAGAAAAAGAAACCTTTGATATTAACCCTTACAAAAAGACTTGCCTACTTAACGGATATGATGATATTGATTATTTATTAAGTTTGAAAGACAAAATTGAATCGTTTGAGCAAAATAGATAACAGTATAGTAGAACAATATGATTTAATATTAATGCTATTATCTGCAATCAAGAAAAATAAAAATACGGTAAATTAAGCGTAGCGCAACTTTTGTTTAGAGTCGGTTGTTAACTAATAAATGTTTTTAAAACAGCTACTGTAGATAGAATTTACTTTTATGAATAATATAGCTGTGGTAGTTATACTGTTAATAGGTGCAATTATCGGATTTCTTTCCGGTTTACTTGGCAAAGGAGGCAGTGCGATAGCAACACCTTCCTTGCAAATTTTTGCACACGTACACCCATATATTGCATTAGCTTCTCCGTTGCCCGCTACTTTCCCTACAACAATAAGTGCATCGATAGCTTATAGGAAAAAAAACCTTATTCAGTCACAGGTAGTAAAGTGGAGTATTTTATTAGGTATTCCGGCCACAATTTTAGGTTCAATGATGAGTGAATGGATAGGCGGCAATCTGCTTATGATAGCAAATGCACTGTTTGTACTCTCTTTGGGCATCTCCTTTTTTATTGTTCAAACAACTTCTACTACAACTACCATTCCAATATGTCCATTTTGGAAAATTGCTGTTATTGCACTTTTTGTTGGTTTTTTATCCGGATTGCTGGCAAACAGTGGAGGGGTATTGTTTGGACCATTATTTATTCGGTTTTTAAAAATACCAACCAAACAAGCATTAGCCTCCAGCTTACTTGTAGCGGCGGGGTTGGCACTTCCCGGCACTATTGTTCATTGGTACTTAGGACACATTAATTGGTATATTGTATTCCTTTTATCTATCAGCTCTATTCCATTTTCGTATATCGGAGCTAAAGTTGCTATTCAGTTGGATAATTTGGTTTTAGAAAAAATATTTGGCATAATGCTAATAATTTTCGGAACATTTGATTTGTGGTATAGCATCATTCACCATTGAAATAGTAATGAAGGAAAACATCTTATTTCAATTACAATAAAAGCCTTTTGTAGCTCTATCAGCGCATAAAATTTATACGTATCTTTAGCTATCTTTTAATTGTATATCGAAACATTAACCGTTCGAAATACGATAAATCTTTTTATATTGAATACCATAAATGATACGACTAAAACTAAAAATAGCAGCATGCGCATAGGAGCATAATTTTGTAATATATCCGGCAAGTAATTTGGAAAAATTAGATATACATATTATTGAAAATAAAAAAATATATTTCCTCTCCGATTTGCACCTCGGGGCACCGAATTATAGTAAAAGCCTAGAGCGCGAAAAAAAAATAATCCGCTTTTTAGATTTTATAAAACAAGATGCACAAGCCGTATTTTTAGTTGGCGATACGTTTGATTTTTGGTTCGAATATCAGCAGGTAATACCGAAAGGATACGTTCGCTTTTTTGCCAAATTAATGGAATTAAAAGAAAGCGGCGTAGCGATACATATTTTTGTCGGTAATCACGATTTGTGGTTGAAGGATTATCTGCAACAAGAAATTGGAGCAATAATCTATCATCAAAAAATAGAAATTCAGCAAAGCAATAAGCATTTTTTTGTAGCACACGGCGATGGCTTAGGCCCCGGCGATTTGAAATACAAAATACTCAAAAAAATATTTACGAATCCCGTTTGCCAGTGGTTGTTTCGGTGGTTGCATCCGGATATTGGTATAAAAATTGCACAACTTTGGTCGAGGCATTCTTTCACCGATCCGAGTGTAGAAGTTTTTCATGGTGAGGATAAAGAATGGCTGATACATTATTGCAAACGAAAACTAACAGAAAAACACTTCGATTATTTTATTATGGGACACCGCCATTTACCGATGGAAATTACCCTGCAAAACAACAGCAAATACATTAACCTCGGTGATTGGATAGTAAATAATAGCTACGCCGTTTTTGATGGAAAAGAAATGAAGTTAAATAAATTTCAAGATGGTCAATAATAAGTACAAAATATTAAGCAGTAAGTATAAAGCCATATACATAAATTTTTTAAGTGCTTTTTTTTTATTTTTTATCACCAATGTGCTGCAAGCGGCCGCACCGGTTTATTTTAAAACAATACCAAAATCTGCCACCCAACTTTTTATAAATACGACCGATGATGTTTTTCTGATGCGCAAAGGAATGTTAGAACGCTATAATCCCGACGGTACATTTTTTCAAAATTATGGCAGCATTTATATTAATGAACACACAGACATCATCAGTGTTAATGGGTTTAAAACCATTTTATTTTCTCCCGATTTTGGTAAAATTATACAATTGGATAATCGCTTACGCGAGTTAGACATAATTGATGCGTACAATTTGGGTACGTATATAATTACTTGTGTGGGCGTTTCGTATGATAATAATTATTTGTGGATTTGGGATGCCAGCGCTCAACAATTAATAAAGCTGGATAAAGATAAATTGCCTGTATTTACGAGTAACACACTATCCATGGTGTTGGGTATGAAAATAAACCCGAAGCAGATTGTAGAGGCGGGAATAAAACTATACGTAGTTGATTTAAAAAATGGAATTTTTGTATTCGACAATCAAGGAAATTTTATTAAACGAATTCCGATAGAAAATGTAAAAGATGTAAAGGTAATAGATAACCAAATCTTCTATACCAAAAACGGCATTATATATAGCTATGACAATCTCACTTTTACAGAAACACGCTATTCGCAAACACCCGATTTGAAGGATATACAAGTAGGCAAAACTATTATTTGCGGTACCGACAAAGAGAATTATGTAGAAATTTGGAAATATTGATTAACGTAATCTATCCATGGAGCGTACTAATTTTTCATCACTTTTTATACTTCCATAAGCCAGCAAATTAAACAACAAAATAAAAATAGGCAATAAGGCACCAATTCTAAAACCATAATTGCTCCAACCTACATGTTGGACTATGCCATAAGCGATCCAGCCTATAAAAACTACGGAAAGCACACAATTCAGCAATACAATTTTCATTTGTTGCTTTCTGTTACCATACAAAAATATAGACACAACAGCAATTAAAGCAATTACGATAGTACCTATCATATCTGTAGGATAGTTTTTTACCATTAGTACGCTAAGTGCAGATGTTGCATTTTTTAGTTCACCAAATGGAATAAAAATAAAGGAAGTACAAGCAATAGCTACTAAAAGTAAATATATAGTTTGAATACGCTGTATCATAAGGTGGTTATTTAGATTTTAAACAAAATAAGTTGCCCTCAAATTTAAAAAAAATAAAATAAGGATTTTGAATTTTTACTTGGCTAAATCTCATAACTTGTATCTCCTAATCTATAGGTCTCTTTCATGCGTTACTTTATACAATTATCTTATCATGGAAAAAAATATTGCGGCTGGCAGCGGCAAGAAAATGCTATTTCTGTGCAAGAATTATTAGAAGATAATTTGTCTAAACTGTTAAACGAAAAAATAGAAATTATCGGCTGCGGCAGAACAGATGCCGGCGTACATGCCCATGAGTATTACGCCCATTTTGAAGTGGGAAACCCAATGCCTGAAAATTTTTTATATAGAATAAACAGAATGTTGCCGGAGGATATTGCTGTGTTTAACATTTTTGAAGTAAAACCCCATTTTCACGCCCGCTTTGATGCCATAAAACGGACCTATAAATATTTTGTACATTTTCAGAAAAATCCATTTTTGGAAGACAGAAGCTTTCTTATGTATGACTTACGACCGGATGTCGAAAAGATGAATCTGTGCATAGCACAGCTATTCGGTGCGCACGATTTTTCTACTTTTGAGAAAAAAGGCAGCGACAATAAAACATCCATCTGTATTTTAGAACATGCACAATGGGAAGAAACGGAAAATGGTTTGGTATTTACCATCACGGCAAATCGGTTTTTGCGCAATATGGTACGGCGAATTACCGCCGCATTATTAATGGTAGGCTTAGGAAAATTAAGTGAACAAGAATTAATAAATGCAGTTATACATAAATTACCGCTCGAAGTAAGAATGGCAGTGCCTGCAAAAGGATTGTTTTTGTGGAAGATTGAATACGATTTTTAAACAGCTTATTCCGCTTTTAAAATATATTTAAGAAAGCGATAAACAGAGTATGAAAGACAATGAAGCGCATATAAAACAAAGCGACTGGAAAACACTCCAACGGGTGATAGGGCTGGCATTGCCCTTTAAAAACATATTTATCTTTTCGATAACCTTTGCAATTTTAAGTGCATTTGTTACAGCAGTGCGCCCCATGATAATACAATATATCATAGATGTAAACATTGTACAACTAAAAGGGAAAAACTTAGAAATTTCTGTTTTGATTTTATTGCTAACGATTGTATTAGAATTTTTATTCAAATATATTTTCGGAATTAGCACTACTACATTAGGGCAAAATATAATGCTCCAACTGCGCACCAAATTATTCAGTCATGTTCAAAATATGCGGTTGAAATTTTTCGACAATACACCGGTAGGAATTATTACCACCCGAACAATAAACGATATAGAAGCAGTAAACAACATATTCTCAGAAGGATTGATTTCTATAGTTGCAGACGTAATGACGCTGATATTCGTTGTTGGGTTTATGCTGTATAGCGATTATAAATTAGCACTGGTTTGCCTTACTACTTTTCCAATAATTATTTTCGCTACATATATTTTTAAAGAAAAAGTTCGGGTATCATTTAATGACGTTCGAGATAAAGTAGCCCAACTAAATTCCTTTGTGCAAGAACATATTTCGGGTATGCGCATCGTACAAATTTTTAATGCACAAAAAACGGAGTTTAAAAAATTTGATACCTTAAATCACGAACATTATACCGCCAATGATAAGTCGGTATTGTATTATTCCATATTTTTTCCGGTGGTAGAAATTATCTCCTCTCTGGCAATAGCCATTCTAATATGGTATGGTGCAGTGCAAGTAATGCATGGCAAAGCAGAAGTAGGAATATTTCCTGCCTTTATTTTATATATCAACTTAGCTTTTCGCCCTTTACGAATGCTGGCAGATAAATTCAATACCTTGCAGATGGGTATCATTGCTTCGGAGCGTGTATTCAAATTATTAGACAGAGAAGAAAAAATTGAAGATAAAGGTACACTTGCACCGGTAGCTATAAAAGGAGAAATTGAATTTCAAAAAGTATGGTTTGCTTACAATAATAAAGATTATGTGTTGAAAGATGTTTCATTTTCCGTAAAAGCCGGTGAAACCCTTGCAATTGTAGGCGCTACAGGCTCTGGTAAATCCTCTACTATTAATATCCTTAACAGGTTTTATGAAATAAATAAAGGCAAAATACTGTTGGATGGCATTGATACAAAAAGCTATAAACTAAATGCGTTGCGCTCTTATATGGGTTTGGTATTGCAAGATGTGTTTTTGTTTTCAGGTTCTGTAATGGAAAATATAACACTCAAAAATCCTGACATTACGGAAGCACAAGTGATAGCTGCCTCAAAATTAGTAGGGGCACATGATTTCATCATGGAGCTACCCAACGGCTATCATCATAATGTAATGGAACGCGGCTCTACCTTATCTGTAGGGCAGCGGCAGTTAATTTCATTCATCCGTGCGCTGATTTATAACCCTCAAATTTTAATCTTAGACGAAGCTACTTCTTCTATCGATACAGAGTCGGAAAATCTGATACAACATGCCATTGAAACCTTAGTGAAAGGCAGAACGTCTATAGTTATTGCCCACCGATTATCTACCATCCAAAATGCAGATAAAATAATGGTGTTAGAGCATGGCGAAATAAAAGAATTAGATACGCATGAAGATTTGCTAAAAAAAGAAGATGGATATTATAAAAAGCTCTACGAAATGCAGTTCCAAAAAGCGCATATACACTAATTTTTTTTAAGGCAATAACCAAGAAAACGCAGAATAATCGTATGCTTTATCATTTTCACTTTGTATAAAATACGGTTCTTTATAAATTATATTGCTCACCAACTCGGACAACCGTTTTTCAAATAACAACAATAATTCGATAGGTATTAGCTGTTGCTCATTAAGGTATGTTAAGCCGTTTTTCATTTTTTTGGTATGATGGTACGCTACATAAATTTTCTTACAGTCAAACAGTTTATAAAACATCAAAGCGTATAACATTCCTTGAAAGGCAGCACTATAATCCTTTTTGTCAAAGACAAATAATTGGTCTAAAAACTTTGTACACTCATCATCTGAAGATAAGTCGGGGAAAGTGGGCAATTCAATTTTCCCTGTTTTATAATCAATAATGCGCACAGTGTCGCTATTTATTTTATCTACTCTGTCAAAAGTACCTTGAATGGTTGCAAAACTGCCATCCGCTAATTTTAATTTATCCCAAATAAATTTTTCTTCTAAATGCAGTATTTGCAAAGAAACTTCTTTGCTGTCGTTCGTTAAAATTTTTTGGATAATGCGTTCAATTACTTTCAAGTACAACTGATTGCTGCCTTGTGTAATTTCCTTTGGCAAATCGAGTTCTTGGCAGGCGATTTTTACTTGTGCTTGCAAAAAATCAACAGAAGTAAAAGATAAAATTTCTGTGGCAGACAATGATTTATTTTTATACGGCAAATAGATTAATTCCAATATTTTATGTGTGATTTGCCCAAATACCGCATGGTCTATTTCTTCCGAAATTTCTTCAGGTTCATTTATGCCTTCTACATATTTTAAATAAAATTGCAACGGACATTTGATATGCACTTTTAGTGCAGAAGGAGAAAATTTGCGTTGCCTTAAATTGGCTTTCATTGCTTCTGTTTTCAGTACCTTTATAGGTGTCCATTCAGTAGAACCCTCTGTAGAAACGGCAAAATCAAAAGCGGCGATTGCTTCAGTAATCGTATTTTTATCAGCACAGAGGTCGTATTGCAATTGTCGTATAAACCGACTCATTTCGCCGGCATCGTCATCCGATTGATTGTTGTACAATAACGAGATATTTTTTGCCCGTTTTAATAATCGATAAAAATGATAAGCATTTATTCCATCAAATTGCTCATAAGTGGGTAGTTTAAAAACTTTACGAAGATTGTATGGAATAAAGGAATTTATTTTATTTGTTCCCGGCAGTTTATCGTCATTCAAAGATAAAATATATAGGTTATCGAAATCTAAAATACGTGTTTCTAAAAATCCCATTACCTGAATAGTATTATCTGTATTTGTATCGAAAGGAATTTTTGTACCGCCGATAAATTGCTTTACTAAAAATGGCAGAGCCTCTTTATTTACAAGAGTTTCCATGTTATATGTTTCATGTTCCAACGTTTCTAATAGTTCTGAAAATTGTTTCAACTGCTCCAATAAACTGTCTTTAGTTGCTAAAAAATAAGCGTCTTTTATATGTAAATCAGCAATTATAGCAATACAATTTTTCAATATTTTGGTAGCTGTTTCTGCTGTTTGTAAAAGTGCTTCCGGAAAATAGTCTTTCAATACATCTATCGGCATATAGGGCACAAACAAAGGAATCAAAGTATCTAATTCTTTTTTTTGAGTAATACTATTTTTGAAATAACTATGTGCTGAAATTGTTTGTATATCCTTATGATAAAATGAAATTCCGGTTTTGGAAATACGGGCATTACACATTAAATTTAAAATTCCCATCGTGCATAAAAATAATTCACTTTGAGTGGTGTTATACCCCATCGTAATATTCACCTGGTTAGAATTTATTGCATAAAGCAGCGGTGTCAATAATCGCTCATTACACAACACTACGGCGGTAGAAGTAGTATCTTTAGTATCGAGTTGCTGTGCCACCCATTGTGCTTGCCCTATCTCAGAAGACACACCAATAAGTTGAATGTTCTTATTTTGTGCTAAAAGATTTTCATCTATCCAAAAGTTATTCGAGCCTGAAAATTTTTGTTGATAGGATCTTAGGAAATTTCCCGCTTCATGTAATTTATTTTTCATAAAGAGGGTATCCACATCCCACCAAAAGAATGTAGTATATTGCTGTTCTATGGTTTTTAAAATTTCTTCCTCACATACCGACAGTGCATTAAATCCGCAAAATGAAATTACATCATAAGGTAATTGTAAGCTCTTATCTTTTAATTTGGCTAATACCTCCCGATAGGCCATTCCTTCATAAGCAAAATGGTGCTGTTGTAAACGCTCTTGTAATACAGTATAAATATCACCTAACAAACTCCATGTTTTTATAAATTCCATTTTATACGTATTGTCTTTTGTGGATTCGGAGGTGAGTATAAATCGTTCTATTTGTGTTTTTAATTCCTCAGAAATTTGTATGGTAGTATCTATTTCTCTTTGCGCTTTTAAAACAGAAAACAACAACTGAGCATCTACCAAATATTTATCGCACTCATCAAAGTCTTTCAAGATGAGTTTTCCCCAAGGAATAAATTTATCTAAGGGTTGCAAGGTATGGGTAAGTGCTTGTTGTATGCGATAAATTTCCAGCAATAAAAACCAATCCTCTTTTATGACATAGGAAGAATAAGAAGTGATAAACTCTTGAATAGTGATAGTTTCCGGATACACAAAATCCTCGTCCGGAAATCTATTTTTTAGAAAATTTGTAAAATGGAGTGCGGCTCTTTTTGTAGGAAAAATATAACAGTGCTTGTAAAGGTACGGCAAATTTTCTTTCGTTACAGCGGCAGCAATTTGTGCTAAAAACGGTATCATTTTACTAAGGTACAAAAACTCTCATTTGTAATGGATTATAAATATGAGTTCACATTTTTTTCACAAAATGCTCTTTATAAATCCTCCAATTAGTACTTAAAAGACGTATTAGAAAACGATAAACCACATAACATTCAAGTCCCGTTAACGGCGGAGTGAGCTGCTTGTTTTTTCTTTGCAACATCAAATTACACACAAATGAATTTAATTAAACACACCACTTTTTTCTTTTTATTATTCATACCATTTATTGGTTTTACGCAGAATGGAAAAATCTCAGGATTACTTATTGACAAAGCTTCACAAGAAACTTTAATCGGTGTAAATGTGTCTGTCGTAAATACTTCACAAGGTACAATTTCGGATATAGACGGTAAGTATGAAATAACTGATTTGACACCGGGTATCTATAGTATTAGTTTTTCGTACATAGGATATGTCGACAAAATGGTGGCCAACGTACAAGTAAGAGCCAACGAAACCACTACACTAAACGTAAGCATGGAACTCGCTTCCAATGAACTTTCAGAAGTGCACATAATAGACTTTAAAAAAACAAACTCTGAAACTGCCGTATTGTTAGAAATGAAAAATGCCAATCAAATAGCGAGTGGTATTTCATCGCAACAAATAGGAAAAACAACAGACCGTGATGCGGCACAGGTAGTGAAAAGAATCCCAGGCGTTTTGGTATCTGGAAATTTTATTAATATCCGCGGACTAAACCAACGCTACAACAATGTGTTGTTACACAATGCAATCGCTCCAAGCGTAGAAACAGATGTCAAATCCTTTGCATTCGATATCATCCCAAGTTCACAGTTAGACAGAATTATTATTTTAAAAAGTCCTTCTGCCGACGTGCCCGGAGATTTTGCCGGAGGTATGGTGAAAATATATACCAAAAGTTTGCCGGACAGCAATTTTTATCAAGTAAATTATTCCACTACATTTCGCACAGGAACTACCTTTAAACCCTTTTATCGGCAAAAAGTTGGTGCAGCTACTTATGTAGGATTTGATAATTACAACCGATTGCCGAAATCATTTCCCTCAAACGTAAATGACGTAAGCGGTGATGCCCTGCAAGAGGCAGGAAGAAGTTTAAACAACAATTGGACGGCTACTAAGCTTGCCGCTATTCCCGACCAACGAATCGGATTTACCAAAGGAACAAGAATACAAATAAAAAAAGGATTAATTGGAAATATTACTGCTATTAATTACTCTTTGACCAAGCAAACCAACGCCATAGAAAGAGCAGATTTTGAAGATTATAATTTCACGGAAAATAGACCCACCTACCGCTATAAATTTAAAGATATGCAATACAATCAGGCCATAAAGATTGGAGTGTTGCACAATTGGGCATTTAAACTACCTAAGATATTCTTAGAGATTAAAAATCTCTTAAACTTAAATGCCTCTACACAATATGTACACCGTACCGGGCAAGATTTTTCGAACGGGATTAATGCCGATAATGGCTCTTTTAACCAATTATATAAAGGAATTTACAGCACACAAGTAACCGCAAAACAAGATATCAAAAATGATATTTCATATATCGATTGGATGGTGGGATACAACTACTCATATCGCAATCAACCTGATTATAGAATTTATGCGCAAGATGTAGATACCGCCACCGGAAAAAAGAGTTTAAGAATACAAACAGGATCGGCAACACCGGAAATACTGGGTAGGTTTTTTTCTACTATGAAAGAAAATAATGCTTCCGCTTCCGCAGCATATACTCATAAGTTGGTAGCACCAAAACACAATATCGTTTCTACTTTATCCGTCGGTGTTTTTACAGATTATAAAACTCGTGCTTTCCGCGCAAGAAATATGGGCTTTATCGTATCTAATATCTCTTTATTTGATGTTTCATTGAGAGATAAAACTATTCAAGAACTATTTCAGCCGCAAAATATTAACAACACAACAGGAATAAAATTGGATGAACAAACCAATAAAAGCGACTCTTATACGGCAGAAAACATTCAAGCCGCTGCATTTACTCATTATGAATTAGCTTATAACAACAAACTGAGAATGGATATTGGATTGCGATATGAATACAATCAACAAAAACTAAATTCTTATACGTTTACAAATGATCCGATAAGTGTAAAAAAGCCGCAACACCTCATTTTACCATCTGTAAATATTGGATATAATATCACCCCAAAAATGATAATTCGTGCAGCCTATGGAATGAGCACCAACAGACCAGAATTTAGAGAAATTGCCCCTTTTGGATATTATGATTTTAACATCAGCTATGTAATAAAAGGGAATCCGAATTTAAAGAATTGCACTATTCATAATGTCGATTTGAAATGGGAATATTACCCATCTGCCGGCGAAGTGCTAAACGTATCCACATTTTATAAGCACTTTAACAATCCAATAGAAATGTTCACGCGCGACCTAGGGAACAGAACCTTCTCTTTTCAAAATGCTAAACGAGCGGATGTGTATGGAGTAGAAATAGAAATAAGGAAAAACTTTACTCGTGCTACCAATTTCTTAAAAGATTTTGGAATTGTTGCCAATGCAAGTTATATCTATAGTCGCGTACATTTAGATTCTATACAAGCTATCGGACAATCCAACAATAGACCTCTGCAAGGACAATCTCCTTATGTGGTAAATGCAGGAATTTTTTATAACAACAAGGATAAAAGAGTACAGTTCAACATTATGTACAATGTAATAGGAAAACGCATTATATACGTGGGTGCACAGCACTATCCGGATATCTATGAGCTGCCACGCCATACGTTGGATTTCAATATTTCCTATTTATTTAAAAAAGGCGTTGAAATTAGCTTTGCCGCACAAGATTTAATTAATCAAAAAAGCATCTTGGTGCAAGATGGAAACAATGATGGAAAAATAGATAAGAAGAACGACCAAATTTTCCAACAATATAAACCGGGAACTCAATTCTCCTTCGGAGTAAAATATACATTCAAATAAAAACAAACAAACACTATTTTTTATGAACAAAACAAAAATTTTAGCAGCCGTAGTAACAATCGTATCATTGTTCGCTGCAAGTTGTAACAAAAATGAAAAAACAAACACACCTTCAAATTCGGATAAAACGGTAAAAGTGGTGTCGGGAACATTAACAGGAAATGTTACTTGGTCTAAAGACACTATCTACAAACTGTCCGGCTTTGTAAGAGTAGGCACCGATGATGGAACTACCATAGATAATGCAAGTGGTGCAAAAGCAGTATTGAAAATTGAAGCCGGAACTTTAATCGTAGGCGAAAAAACTTCAAAAGGTACTTTAATCATTCAAAGAGGAAGCAAAATTATGGCTGAAGGAACGGCTACTGCTCCAATTATTTTTACCTCTGAAAAAGCAGAAGGCTCTAAAGCTGCCGGCGACTGGGGTGGGTTGGTTATCTGTGGTTTAGCTCCAATAAATATCGCCGGCGGACATGCTGAATTAGAAGGCGGTTACGGTGGATATTTTGGAGGGAATAACCCTACGGATAACTCCGGTATTTTAAAATATGTACGCGTAGAATATGCCGGTATTCCAATTAATCCAAACCAAGAAATTAACTCCTTCACATTTGGTGGTGTCGGCAATGGAACTACATTGAGTTATTTGCAAGCATCTTATGGCGGCGACGATTCTTTTGAGTGGTTCGGAGGCACAGTAAATGCTGACCATTTAATCGCATACAGAGGGGTTGATGATGATTTCGATACCGACAATGGGTATAGCGGTCACGTACAATTTGGATTAGGCATCAGAGATAAAAATATTGCTGACTTTGGCCCAAGTGGCGCCTCTAACGGATTTGAATCTGATAATGATGCCAACTCCAGTGCTAACGCACCTTTTACCGCCGTAGAATTTTCTAATATGACTATCGTTGGTCCTAAAAAAGATACGGCAACTGCAATTGCAACGCCATTTAAAAATGGAGCCTTAATCAGAAGAAATTCTAAACATAAAATTTTTAACTCCGTAATTATCGGCTACCCTAATGCTATCAGCGTAGATGGAAACACAACCGTTGCGAACTCAATTGCCGGTGATATGCAAATTAGAAATACCGTAATTGCTGGTACTAATGGCACTAACGGAAACGGATACTTTGTATTAGGTGATGTAACTATTCCTACTTCCACTACCACTTGGGTTTCCGGTACTTGGGCTTCCGCAAAAGACTGGTTCTTAGACGCTGCTTTTGGAAATAAAATTGTGCCACGCTGGGATGCTTTAGGAATTGATGGTTCAATCTTTGAAGCGGGTATTACACCAACCCTTACTCTTGCCGGTGCTTCTCCTTTGCTGACAGGTGCTAATTTCACCGGATTAAATAGCGCTTTTGCTTCAGTAGCTTACAGAGGTGCCTTTGGTGCTACAGACTGGACATTAGGTTGGTCAGAATGGAATCCGCAAATCAAAAAATATTTAAAATAATAAAAAGCTGTTCTTATTCGAGTGTGTGTAAAAACGGATAAGGATTTTCATCTGTGTGCCCCGAATTTTTTCGGGGTTTTTTTATGTAAATAAGCAAGTTTCTTCTCTTTTTTCCTTTACATAAATCACGCGGTAATTCCACTTTTAAAACAACTTCTCTTAACAGCCAACTCAATACTTTGATCTACATTTGTAGCGCAACAGGATTTTTTTTCTAAAGACAAACGCTTAGTTTCCGATGTGCAATACATCGGTTTTTTTATGGCTTATTCTTTGTACTTTTGAAGTAGTATAATTAACAGATGAAAAAATTATTTCGCTTACTCGCCCTTTTTGCTGTTGTTTTAATGGTTGCATTTTTTGCCCTACAAAAAAAATCTATCCCATTACAAGAATTGAAATCAAAATATACCACCCCTGCTTCTGCGTTTTTAGAGGTAGATGGAATGCAGGTACATTATAGAGTGGAAGGCGAAGGAATGCCAATAGTACTCATACACGGCACAGGCTCTTGCTTGCAAACTTGGGATACATGGACCGACACACTCCAAAAAAATAACTTTAAAGTGATTCGCTTGGATATGCCCGGATTTGGGTTAACAGGTGCCCGAAAAGACAAGGATTATTCCGTAAAGACCTACATAAATTTTTTAGACACTTTTCTTCAGCGAATACATATTGATACATTTGCTATTGCAGGAAATTCATTGGGCGGTGAAATTGCTTGGAGATATGCCTTGGAGCATCCTTCAAAAGTATCAAAATTAATTTTGATTGACCCTGCCGGATTTTATTCCAAAGAACATGGCAATGAAGCTATCGTTTTTAAATTGGCTAAAATAAAATGGATAGCAAACTTGATGAGTAAAGCCGATACTAAAATAGTTGTAAACCAAACATTGAAAGATGTATATGAAGATGATTCTAAAATCACCGCCAAACAACAACAACTCTATTACGATATGTCGTTGAGAGAAGGCAACAGAGAAAGCTTTTCAGACCGCGTACAACAAGTAGGAAACGAACCACAGTTAGATATAAGTAAAATCGTTACTCCTACTTTAATACAATGGGGAAAAGAAGATAAACTTATAAATATATCGATGTTGGATAATTTTAAGAAAATTCCAAATCGTAAAGTTGTTATTTACGATAATTGCGGACACTCTCCACAAGAAGAAATTCCGGCACGCTCCGTAACGGATGCAATAAAATTTCTGAAAAATCAGTAGTTTGGTACAAGAATTGCCTAAAACAATAAAATACATTTTATGAAAAAAATCATTCCTTCTCTGTCGTTTTTTTTATTAATCGTAATGGCAATAAACGTCCATGCGCAAAACTATACGGCAAACAACCTTAGTCCTGAACTAAATACTATTGTAAGCAATGTTCAGAAAGAATGCGCACTTAATGCCGACCAACAATCGAAATTTAAAAATGATTATGTTTTATTTTTAAACGAAAACGCAAAACCCAACGCTAATACCAACGCTCTATTCGCTTTATTGGGATTGAAAATAAGAGGCTATCTGAGTGAAGCACAATTTGGTAAAATAACGCAAATGGTAAAAGACGGAAAACTTACTCCTCCCGGCAACAAAAACGACTTAGCTAAACAAGCTTCTACACCTTCTACACCATCTGCTACCACAGCTCCGGCAGTAGGCACGGTATCGCCTGTACCTAATGCACTGGCTACCACCTCCAACGTAGCAACGTTGTTTCAGCAGTTAGAATCATACCTAAAAGTATCACCGGACAAAGCTGCACAAATAGTACCGATATTGAAAGAGTATGATGCTCAATTAACCAAAATAAAAACAGAAAATGTAGGAAATCCTGCAAAAGAAAAACAACTCACCGATGCCTTAAACGGACAGACTGTACCGAAATTAAAAATGTACATGACAGACCAACAATTAGCAACGTTGGTCGTAGCATTGGGGATGCAAGAAAACATCATTAACGGAAAAAATTTATCGGCAGAACAAAAAACATTTTTAGCTAAAATCAGAAATCAATACGGATTAAATGACGTGCAAACAATGTCCGTAATATTGGTACTGGTACAAGGAAAAATACGAGGAGATGCTGTAGGATTAATAGCAAAAAGCAATCCACAACAAGCCGGACAAGAATTCATCTCATTAATACAAGATTTAGACGGTCAGCTAAAAGCAGCCCTAACCAATGACCAATATACTAAAGTACGCTCCGACATCGAGCAATTAATAAAAGGAGGAAAATTATAATTTTTATTCATACCCTCGGATAATTTCGGCTACCTTTTGTGCCGAGCTATCCCAACTAAAGTACTGCGCACGCTGCTTACCGTTTTCGATAAGTTGGGTGCGCAATTTTATATCGCTTACTATTTTATTCATCGCCTCGGCAATAGCTTCAATGTTATCTGGGGCTATATACACAGCGGCAGCTCCCGCTACTTCGGGTATGGCAGAAACATTTGATGCAATGATGGGAACCCCAAGATGCATTGCCTCTACGATAGGAATACCAAACCCCTCAAACCAACTCGGATAGACCATCGCTTCGGCTTGCTGCATCCATTGCAACATTATTTCTCGCTCGCAGTGTTCTTTCCAAATTACCTCATTTCTAAACTGCATTTGCGCATAAAATAGTTCCACCTCATCGAGCATCCATGCCTTTCTGCCTATTATTAGCAGCTGGTGGGGCAATGCATATCTTTGTTTAAAAAATTCAAATGCTTTTAATAATCCCAATATATTTTTTCGGGGATGCACCGCCCCAACAAATATAAAATAAGGTACTTGCATTTTGTTCGCCGTAGCTGGCGGAACTATCGGACTGCATCCATTATAAACTACTTCAATTTTTTCTGCATTTATTTTATATCTTTCAATAATATCTTGTCGGGTAAATGCGGAAACAGATAAAATTTTACTTGCTTTTTGGCAATATTTCGGCGTAAAATGTTGATAATAGCTATGCACTAAAAACGGAGTATGCTCGGGGTAATGCTCAAATCCTAAATCGTGGATAGTAAGTAGCTGAGGAACAGTGGTACGTAAAGAAGCAAAGCCATCGGGAGAAATAAATACATCCGCTTTGATACTGCGAAGTGCCTTTGGAATGGAATGCTCAAACCACCAATACCACAAAAAAGGATGCCTCGCCGGTGGAGGTAAGCGCATAGGGATTACATTATCCGCAAAAACAAACTCAGTGGAATATTGCCTATCGAACAAAAAATAAAATTGATGTTCCGGCATTAGCCGTACCACCCGTTTAAAAATTTCTTGTGTATATACCCCAATACCCTCTAATTTTCCGGGAATCAAAAAGCGGGTATTTACAGCAATTTTCATTTATAATAAGATAAAAAATCCGTCTTTTACTTTCAACATTTGGAGTTACTTATTCACAGCCTGTCGAAAGATAAGATTTTCAAGGCATTTTATATTAAATTGAATTACTTAACTTTGGAAAAATTATATAGCATGAGATTTGTTGTTTCCTCCTCCCAACTATTAAAAAACCTGCAAAAAATTGGCGGGGTTATTAGCACTAATACCGTATTACCCATTTTGGAAGATTTCTTATTTGATGTAGATAAAAATAATTTGTCCATCACCGCCACCGACTTAGATACCACCATGACGGTATCGATGGAAGTAGAATCAAAAGAAGTATTCAAAATTGCCATTCCTGCAAGAATATTGTTAGATAGTTTAAAAGCATTGGCGGAGCAGCCTATTACTATTGCCGTAGATGAAACAACCAACGGAATAGAAATAACTACCGACAATGGTAAGTATAAATTAAGCGGCGAAAACAGTGCGGACTTTCCTAAGGAACCAACAGCAGAAGAGGTAGAAGAAGTAAAATTAGCCGCTTCGATATTGAACAAAGGCATTTCTAAAACCTTATTTGCCGTGAGTAATGACGAATTGCGCCCTGCAATGACCGGCGTCTTTTTTCAGTTGGATGAAAACGGAATTACCTTTGTAGCCACCGATGCACATAAATTAGTAAAATTCAACCGTAGTGATGTAATCGGAGGAAATGCTTCTTTCATTATTCCCAAAAAAGCATTAAACGTATTAAAAGCCGTAGTGCCAAATAATGACACCGAAGTTTCTGTACAATTCAATAAATCAAATGCATTTTTTACCTTCGATAATATCCAACTAATTTGCAGATTGATTAATGCAAAATACCCGGATTACAATGCAGTAATTCCAAAAGAAAACCCCAATTTATTAACGGTACAAAAAGATGATTTCTTTTCTTCCTTGCGCAGAACATCTATTTTCTCCAATAAAACTACCCATCAAGTAGTATTGAAAATGGGAGGTTCTGAGCTTACGGTTTCTGCACAAGATTTAGATTTCTCTAATGAAGCTTCTGAAAAATTAGTATGCGAATATCAAGGGACTCCAATGGAAATTGGATTTAATGCTAAATTTTTATTGGAAATGTTAGGCGCTTTAGATTATAGCGATATCAATATTGAATTATCAACCCCGAATAGAGCCGGCATTATACGCCCGGTAGAGAAAGATGAAAAGGAAGACTTGTTGATGTTGGTAATGCCCGTGATGTTGAACAATTAAAAAATACAAACACCAACCTAAATTTACGTTAATCCACTGCCAAGGCAGTGGATTTTTTTTAAAAAATAATTTTCGGATGATGGAAAACTCCGGGAGTTTGTAAAGATATAAATTGGTAATTTTAATAGTATAACAGATTTATGCAACACCTTTTAATTAAAACTACGATGAAAAAACGCTATACTATAATTTGTTTTGTTGGGTTGTTTCTAATTTCAGCATGCAAAAAAAATGCACCTCTAAAAACAATAATTACCGACCCACAACTTATTGCACATATTGATTCGATGCTAAAGGCGGTAGGTGCGGGTTCTTATGCAAATCTATTAACAGGAAAATTAGAAGGAAATTTCAGTTTTTCCTCCCACTATTTTCCGTATGAAGCAAACTGTTCAACGCCCACAGCCCCATTTAAAATTAATACACAGTTGTCGGGTGGTATATCTTTGGATACAGCAAATAGATTTACATTAATTAATAATGGAGATTTGTACGTAAATAACATCAAAATTATTGCCGACAACGAAAATAGGTATATCGTAGCCGCTAATACAATAAATAGTGCAGCTTTGGATAAATTGTATGGCACCACAAGCACTATAAAAATCATAAAAGATGGAACAACTGTTTTAGCAACAGAAATGTATATACCGAAAAATATCGTTATGAAAGGAATAGACTGCTTAACCGCATCATTTGCCAATAACCCTTTAAAATCGGGTTTTAGGATAAACTGGAATGCAGATAATAAGAATAATAATGGAATAGTTATTCAGTTATTCGGAAAAGATATCAATACTATTGAACGCTATTCATACCTTTTAGTGGCAGATAATGGATATTATATTTTTAATGATAATGACTTGAACCAATACCCGAAAGAAAAAAACCCCTTAGGCATTGAGGTAACGCTGATGAGAGGCAATTTTTCTATATTAAAAGGTGTAGATAATAGAAAATATAATTTTAATAGTATGACCACCTGTAGTTACTTGTTCAAGCAATAATATGCACCGTAGTTACGCTTTTAAACCGGTCTTGAAATTATATTAAGTAAAAAATAAAGTGTGATGGATGGTTTTGCTTTAAAAAGCTATATCTATTGTAATGCAATCCCTAAAGTATTAAATTTTTAAACGTTGATAAAGGAATTTATTCAAATACAACGGTTTTATTGTCATATACCATCACGCGGTCTTCAAAAACCAATTGAAGTGCTTTTGCCAATACGGTGGTTTCTATTTCTTTCCCCACATTCACCATATCCTTTACCGTATGATTGTGGTTCACGGATGCTACTCGCTGTGCAATTATAGGCCCTTCATCCAAATCATTAGTAACAAAATGCGCAGTAGCACCAATCAATTTCACCCCTCTGTCAAATGCCTGCTGGTAAGGTTTGGCACCAATAAATGCCGGTAAAAATGAATGGTGAATATTGATAATACTATTTAAATAGTTCTCAATAAACGCCGGCGACAAAATTCGCATAAACTTCGCTAAAATAATGTAGTTTGGCTGATAGATATCTAATATAGCCTGAATTTCATTTTCAGCGGTTTCTTTGGTTTTGTTTTCATACGAAACTGGATAAAAAGGCACTTGAAATTGAGCACAAAGCTCCTGAAGTTGAATGTGATTGCCGATAACTGCTTCTATAGAAGCTCCTAACGTATTAAAACGATTACGCAATAAAAGATCTCCTAAACAATGATATTCTTTACTTACTAATACTACCACCTTTTTTTGAGGCAATGGATTAATTTTAATAATGGCATCTTGTGGAAGTAATGCCTGAAGCCGAGTGTGAATAGCCTTTATATCTATAGGATGATTGTCGGTTACTACTCTTAAAAAAAAGCGTTTTTTATCTTTATCTACATGTTCGCGCAATGACACAATATTACATTGGGCGTTGCTTAAGGTTTGAGATACTGCGGCAACTAAGCCAATACTATCCGTGCTTTGAATCAAAAGAATCATCTTTAAAGATAAAACACTATTTTAATTATGGAGTAAAAATAAATTGTTAATACCATAGACTCAAGAAGGAAAAGCAACGTTTAGGGGGTATTATTTATTGATAATAATCCGAGTTGGTGTAGGCCCAGCAATCCCCTCTTTTTCGAAAGCCTTTTTTACCGCTTCCGTACAGCCAAAATATACCTCCCAATAATCTGTTTGAATAGCATACGGTCTTAATGCAAGTGTGGTCATACCGTTTGCCACCTCCAAAACATGTACCGAGGCGGCTGGTGTTTTTAGCACTTTGGGCTGACTGTTAATAGTATCTAAGGCTACCCGCTTAGCCTTTTCTAAATCAGCATCATTGGCAATAGCCGTTTTTAAGTCCACCCGCAAATTCCCATGAGCCGTATAGTTGGTAATTGTGTTGGTCGATAAAGCCCCATTGGGTAAAAATACAGTCTTATTTTCTGAGGTTAAAACTGTAGTATTAAATACTCCTTGTTCCGTAACCACACCTGTTATTCCTTGTGCTTCAATTAAATCGCCCACTTTAAAGGGTTTAAAAATAAGCATCATTACCCCTCCGGCGAAATTACCTAATGTGCCGTTCAGAGCAGAGCCTATTGCTACACCGGCACCCACAATTAAAGCACTAAAAGCGGTAGTATCTACTCCTAAAATTCCCGCAATGGAGATGAGCAAAAGTATGGTTAATACTACTTTTATTAAGGAAACTAAAAACGTTTGTAAAGAGGCATCATAATGTTTTTTCATTAATACCGATTGGATAATGGAGGCTAATCGGCTTATTATCCATGCTCCGATTATATAAAACAATAATGCGCCCACTATTTTGGGTAGGTAGTTTAGGGCTTGAGCTTGTATTTTTTCTACGTAAGAAATCGTTTGTGTGGAGATTGCTCCAGCTTGTAATAAATTCATAAGTTTGATTTTTGTTTGTTCACTAATTAAAAGGCTAATAAGTATAATCAATAAAAGTATCTGATAATATTTACTACAAAAATAGTGCCTATAAATACGCCATTCAATATTTCACCTAAACGTTTCTTTCTTATACGAAGCATCAATAAAGACAGAAAAATACTTACAGGAATAAATAACAAAGAGAGTATGCTATTATCAAAATGGTGACTAAAAGTAACGGATAATATCATCCCTAAAAAAAACAATACTAACACGCGAATGTTTTTTTTGCGTTTAACCCCAGTTGAATATAAAATATTACGCATACTAATAAAAGAGAAGAGTACAAATACCGTGCAAAGCATCAATACAACTACATCTAATAGATTGTCATTTAATTGTTGAATTTGAAAAATGCCCAATTCTATTGCTTTAATATTTAAAAACATATCAAACAAATAACTAGTGCTGAGCGCAATATATACCGAAAATAAAAAGCCAAACAATAGCATTATGTACTCTTTAGCTCGAAAGGACTTTATGACTAATACAATCAAAAATAAAAATGGAATAAATACTACAAACTGCACAGAAAGCAAGCACAATATACCGCCTAATATACCGACATTAAAACATTCGATAAGGCAGCTATCTAGTGTGCTAATGGTGACATACGTTTGAAATAACAGTAATAGTAAAAATGTAATTAATGTATAAATACTTAATACATTGAACTCTGGTAATAATGACGTAACTAAAGTGAAATATAATGCCGGAATCATACT
>ENA-UOYA01001484-UOYA01001484.1-activated-sludge-metagenome-genome-assembly--contig:-NODE-1484-length-24738-cov-6.608070_pt1 | contig 24738 bp, 25 predicted proteins | sample MGYA00238163_ERZ764804 | MGnify/ENA primary metagenome ERZ764804 (study PRJEB28919, sample SAMN05720223) | activated sludge metagenome | isolation source: Anaerobic digester | place: Hong Kong... | reverse complement strand
TTGTCTATGTGAATCGAAAAAATCCTGCTGATAAAATCGATTATTGCATGATCTGATGCATCAAATAAGAACTTGGCAGTCTCATCTATTGCAGCACGGGAATTATCTTGACTCACCCGAATGAGTATGTTCAGGGGACATTTGAAATTTATGGGATCGTGAGGATTTATACAAGAATAAATATTAAAGTAATTGAGATAAATACTCACACTAAATGAGAAGAAAGGGAGAGATTATATCCCAATTTTACCAGATTATATATTATATCCGAAAACATTCTTTCATCATGTATCAGGCTTTGTATCGATGTTCAGAATACAGCCGATACCCCTCCATCCCCTTGAAAACAAATTCATCCAAATACTTTTCCATATATTTCCGGTTCAGCAGATTTGTAGGTATGGGGCAGGATATATCTCCGTCATATTTCTGATATATATACAGGACAACTTCATCTCCAGGTTTGATATACCCGTTTTTCAGATCGATTACGATACTCTCTTTATATGAGAAGTATAACCCCTTACACCCGGAGCCACCGATGTATTTTACCCCATAATGGTGAGTGGGAATAAAATTATGGCCATTGAGGGAATAAATACATGCAAGCAACTCCTCATCATTGACAAATATTTTTGCCCGGAGTTTATCATTTTCAAGATCTTCCTTCCCGAATGAACGTATGGTTACCTGACTTTCAAATTTTGTCCCATGGTTTACTCCAATGATTTGAATAATTGGAGGTGCCAGTGAGTCATCACCCGAAAAAAAGTTTAAGAATCCTAAGAGGTACGCAAGAAGCAGAACCCCGGCAATAATTACAATTGCAACCAGGAGAATATTTCCATGAGAGGATGAATCTGCTTCATCATATCGCATTTTAAGTCGTATTAATTTCATTTTAACAGGATAATTTCTTGAAATTTCTTCTCAGTGGAGTTTCATAATTGGAGAGAGTATGACTTTATACCAACCCTGCATCGCCATCTTGCAATATTGAAGAGAATTTAAATCATTCAACAATCAAATCCAGTTTTTTACTGGAAGTACTATTTCTGAACATGATCTGGTGAGATACCGAATAAGTACCAGGAGATGTATACGAATGATTCATTGGTCTACCGTAAGTGATTGATCCATCTCCATAACTCCAGGATTCCCACAAAGAATCCGGATAATAATCTGATGTAAACATGACCTCCCGTGTGTCATTTTCTGTTACACTACTCACATTGAATTCAGCCCAATACGGGGAGATTTTTCGGTCTGATATGAGCCTGATAGTATGATCTGATTGCACTGACTGAAGGGTCCAGGAAATATTCACCGGAATTGTATCATTATCAACCTGAAGATATGAAGGTGTGAAATCCTTATGCGACACGAATTCGAATGGAACATCTGATCCTCGTTTCACCCGTATTGTTCCATTCGGCATAATTATCCCACCATATTCAGCGGTTACATATAAATTGCAGAATTCTGGCTCTTTCGTAGGAAGAGGGGTTGGAATGACGGTTGGAAATGGTGTTGGATGAGGATCATTTTTAGAAAAATCTACAAATACGCTGTGATTGGTAATAATATCAGTTAATAACAATTCGTTCAGAGGTCCCTGAAGTGTGGTATCAAGATAGACATTTTGAATTCTGTATCCCGAATCCGGTTGAATATGAATCCTGAGATCAGAATGAACAGGTACCTGAATGAGACCATTCGGGATTGTGGAACCACCCTGGCCCGCTGTTATATGAATATCATGTTTTTGCTTTGATGGTTCGCATATCTGAAAGATAATTTTCTCATCTGACACCTGGTTATCAGGGTTGACAACATGAACCAGATATGAACCAACCGGTACATGGGACAGGTCAAAAGAACCCTGAACACACGTCCCGTCCGCAACTGTGATTGTGGGACTGATATTTACCAAGGTAATGGTATGTGATATGTCCGTAAGATGAATGCTACACCCATCGGTAAAGCCGGAACCGGTTACAGACAACGACAGACTCGAGTCACCTGCTATCCCGGAAGAGGGATGAACCGAATAAACTACAGGAACAGGAAGTCTGACGGTGAAGATTACATCATCAGCACTCTCCTGACCATCAGGATTCTCAACATACACACCATATGAACCAGCACTAACTCCGGTTAAATTAAATAAACCAGTAACCACCTGACCTTCATCAGACACCACCGTTGAACTCAAATTGGTGATCGACGAACCACTCACCAGATCACGAAGATGAATACGACACCCATCGGTGAAACCGGAACCAGTTACAGACAAAGAAAGACTTGAATCACCAATCAGACCAAAAGGGGGATTGACTGAAACTGCTGCAGGAGCGGCGTGTTTCACCGTGAATGTAATTTCATCAACACTCTCCTGACCATCAGGGTTCTCAACATACACACCATACGAACCAGCACCGGCTCCGGTTAAATCAAATAAACCAGTAACCACCTGACCTTCATCAGACACAACTGTAGAACTATAGTTGGTGATCGACGAACCACTCACAAGATCACGAAGATGAATACGACAGCCATCAGTGAAACCGGAACCGGTTACCGAAATATCCAAAGCACCATCGCCAATTCTTCCAATATTTGGGTTAATCCCGGTAACCATCGGAGGGGGACCATACACAACAAAATACACCTCTTCTTGGGATATCTGGTCATCAGTATTCCTGACTCGTACCAGGTATCGGTCCCCACCGTCCAACCGTCCGGTAAAAGAACACTGAATTGAATTCAATAGAACAGAGCTTACAGTCGCAGGGAAAATTTCACCTCCCTTGCTTTCCATCTCTACCGTACATCCGGACATGAATCCGCTTCCTGTTATCATACAAGAAAACGGTCCTTCCCCCAGATGACCTATACCCGGAGATATACTAACAACATGAGGGGAGGTTGCAAATAAAACTTTAAACTGCATTTGAGACGCATAACTTGCAGGTTTCGTGGTTTTGATGACAATTGTATATGGGCCGGGCTCTATAGAAATTAATGAAAAGGTAACAGCAAGTTCTGTGTCTGATCTCACCACTATCTTCGAGCAGGTATAGCGCTTTGTTACCGATTGATCCAGCAGTATATTTGAGATCTGCTCTGATTGAAATCCGGTTCCATGAAGGGTAATTATAACCTGACCAGTATTTATCGCGGACTCCGGGCTGAAGGAAGTAATAACCATCTCCGCAGTAACCGAATTGATGAAAGAAAGCCATAAAACAATCAGAATTATAAATAGCTGAAGACATCTACGATTCATTTTCATTTAATGAGCTGATTGATAGGAAATGTAAGAATATGAATCTCTCGATTTTATATTAATGATAGAATGTCAGAATTAATATATTATTGCAGAAGAAAAATTAAAGAAATTATCCCAACTCAAAGGTAGTGACACCAAAAATTTCATTGAGAGGTAAAGCAGGAGCCATTTTCGTATACATCCGGGCTGTCCCGAATACCTCCACCATTGATCTTTCCTGTGCCATGCGGACCGCTGCAGTATTCGGTTCAGGAGTATCGTAAAATATTACCTCCCCAGGAATAGGTGCAGTAAGCCCTTCAAATATCTCATTGGCAATATCCGGAGTATCTGCGAAAATGGGGCCAATTTTGTACCCCTCATAACACTTTCGAATCACTCCGTACCCGGATATTTTCTCATCTTTATCCAGTTTTACAAGAGCGGTTGCTTCTGGCTGATGAATCCATTTTTCAAGAAATACTCTTCTCTCTACCGGAAAATGAGCAGTGTCATATGCCAGTAGCTCTTCAAAGGGAACATCCTGTGAAGATACAAGGTCGGGTTGCTCTTTCCCAGCTGCAACCCCCTGCCATCTGATATTCCGGTACGCAAACCGAAGACCCATCTTCTCAGTATACTTATCCTGCATCTCATACACCCCGTCGACACCGAAATTTCTATCTCCTGCATGAGCTAAAATGGCGGAACAAATATCCCATCCGATTCCATGATGCCGGCAGTTATCCTTTACAATGTAAAACCCACCAAAACAGAAAGTTTCATCATAATTTGTCGCTACCCCGACCCCGATAACTTCACCATCATAATCTGCACAGAACCAGCCGGAGGTATCCACCGGGTAGTGACATGCTCCATCATGAAGACCAGGGTTCCAACCCTCTTCCCGTGCCCATTCGATGGGAATATTCACCTCATCTTCTCGTAAATTCCTGATCACATATGAAACTCTCATAATTATATACGGATAACAATGATGAAATAGGTATTAAAACCGGTGGATTCAATTTGATCTGCCCTTCCTCTTCAACTCCCAAGAATACTATTCTATGCTGGCAGGTTCAATGCACCAGTACCAGGATGTGACAACCATGATACATGACCTGATCCTCGTTATTCATAACTTCCTTGTGCCAATAATATTCATAATTAACATCATTTTTGCTATTACAGTCGTATTTATTGAGCGGAAAAACCCCACAACCACAATTGCATGGCTGATGGCCCTTCTGCTTCTCCCTGTCATCGGATTTGTGCTTTATCTCTTCATAGGACAGAGTTTTTACCGGGATCGGATGTTTCATGTGAAGAAAGAAGATGATGATGAATTGACTCAAATTATCGAGTCACAAAAAAAAGAGCTGTTTGTACATTCAGTCCCAGCTACACATCCCATTTCTGATTCATATAAGCGAATGATGTTGATGCTCATGGAGAGCAATAAGGCACCGGTAACAACAAGCAATAATGTGAGGGTTTTTGTTGATGGGAATGAAAAATTCAAAGCACTTATTGAGGCTATACAGGGTGCCAAAGATCACATCCACATGGAGTATTACATCCTGAAGGATGATGGAATCGGAAATGAAGTCTTTGCTGCACTTACCGAACGGGCCAGGGCAGGAGTTACCGTCAGGTTCCTTGGAGACGGACTTGGGTCAGCAGGGCCTCGGAAATCATTCTATGAACCATATCTGAATGCAGGAGGAAAACTGGCGTTCTTCTTTCCATCACTGATGAACATCTCTCATCCACGTCTGAACTACCGGAATCACCGAAAGATAGCAATTATTGATGGAAAAGTAGGATTCATTGGGGGATTTAATATCGGTGATGATTATCTGAGCAGAGTCCCGGAATGGGCACCCTGGCGGGACACAGCAGTTCAGGTTACCGGTCATGCAGTTCTTGCCATGCAGATACGGTTCTTCCTTGACTGGAATTATGCAGCGAAAGAGGATAAGGTGGAATATGCTGCACGATATTTCCCGGATGAGGGAGCAATGGAAGATGCATGGCTTCCGGTACAGATCGTATCAGGTGGGCCGGACACCTATTGGAACCCGATCAAAGAATCATATCTGAAACTGATTACCCTGGCATCAGAATCGGTGTACATTCAGACGCCCTATTTCATACCGGATGAGAGTATTATGGATGCTCTTCGGATGGCGGCTCTTTCAGGAATTGATGTCAGGATCATGATGCCGGCAAAGCCTGATCATATGTTCGTATACTGGGCAGGGTATTCTTACATTGAACAACTTCTGGATGCAGGAGTCAGGGCATATACCTATGACACCGGGTTTATTCATGCAAAAACGATAGTTGTTGATGAGGCTGCTGCATCGGTAGGAAGTGCAAACTGGGATGTTAGAAGTTTCAGACTGAACTTTGAAACAAATGCCATCATGTATGATCATAAAATTGCACGGGAATTAAAAGAATACTTTTTGGCAGATCTCAATGTCTGTTCAGAACTCACAGCGGAACGGTTTGCAAACATGCCAAAAAAGATAAAATTAAAACTGTCGATATCACGACTCTTCTCACCGCTCCTCTGATTTTTCCTCTTTTTCACTAGAGAGATTTTCGCAAAATATACCTCTGCATGAAGATATTCGGTGAGACATTCTTCTTTTATGCACAGAATAATGTGCGAGAAGCCGTGTGGCTGAATAGGGGACAAAGCTCCAGGCAATAACACAGGCCGTCGCTCCTTTTGCAAGATAACTACCCGGTTTCCCGATAACTATGTTCTTTCTTTTTCGTATGCCGTCCAGGAACTCATCGGTTGAGTCAGCTTGTACTGCGGTAACCACATTTCCAACATCTGAAAGGATGTGAGCATCAGACCCGCCGGTAAAGGGAATGACATGGTTTTGGGCATAGGTTATCGCTTTCTGGTTCAGACTTCTTATCATGCCCCCACATATCACCTCAATGCCATCAATATGACTTAAAACACTGGGAATCATTTTTTTCTCCACGCATTTGAGAACCCCACGATTTATGCCATAATAGCCGTACGGATGAGCAGCAATCCTCAGGCAGTCAAATGGTTCAGCAAGATGCAGACATTCCATGACCGGCAGATTTTGGAGAAGACCCGGACTGTATTCCACCCTTTTTTGAGAGAAAATCTTAAAGAAATCCTCCATATCACCGGAAGAATAAAAATAAAAAAGGAGATGGGGGCCCTCCTCTGTTTCAAGCTCAATGCCAGGAATTACCAGGACATCAGACGAGCGGGATTGTGCATCAAGAGACCCGCTGATCTCATTATGATCGGTGATTGCAACTCCAATGTTCCTTTTTTTAGCATACGTGAGAAGGTCAGATATCTTCGTTATTCCATCAGAATGATTCGTATGCAGGTGCATGTCAACCGGGTAATAGCCCTCTGAAATCAGGTGAGAGATGTCAGGTGTACAACACCGGATTACATCCCCCTGTACATAATTGTTCATGATGAAATACCCTTGATAGATCTGAATACCTGAAATTCGGCTGTTTTATAACCTTTATTATTACACATATTCCCCCATATAGAGTTCCTGGGTTTTTGTCCATGGAGTCACGAAAATCAGAATAATCGGAGACAGAATACTACAAACAGCCAGATTCACTAAAAACCACCCAATCATAGTCATCATAATCTGACTGATCTCAATTATGCCCCCATATGCAAGCATATACGAACCCCAGACCGCACCGGCAATATTGTTTATCATGACTCCAAAAATGAAGAAAATCATAAGATCACGCCTGGTTGAAAGAGCCGGATCTGCATGAAAGTATCGGAATGCCACATATGGGATGAGTGCCTGCCATAAATCAGCAAAAGACCAGTATAAGGAGACATCAACCGGCAGACCACTTAGGACTCCTGCACCAATAACACAACCGGTATATGCAGCCAGAACACCCCATATTCCAAACCAGAGGGCAAAAACTATCATGAAAGCGACAATCAGGTAAAATGATGAGACTCCGGTCACTATCGGATATGAAAAGACAAAATATTTGGCTCCGAGTGAGTTGATACAGACAAGCAGGAAAAAGAGAGATAGGTAAATAACAAAAGGGGGACGGGTAAATGAATCGACAGGATAGAGCCGTACTGCTGGTTTCACAGAATAGTAATTATGTAAGAAGCGAATATAAACAATTACCGGCTATTCATACTCAGGAGAGCAATAACAATGCAGGTGAAACCAGAAAAATGGGAAAAGAACGTGTTGCTCTGGAACAGGAGTTATCTTTGATATGCTCATCCCGGCAGGTTCCTATCGAATTTCTGCTACCAATAAGGATCAGTCTTATATATGACTTTACTATCCTCCATTAGGGTATCAGATCGGACATGGATGTTGACATTTGATGACGATATTTCGGTCATGATCATCATAGGAACACAGCATACTGTTCTTTGTGATACACATTTAGGCCCTGATTCTATTCAGGAGATAAATGGCTTTCTTGCATCAATTGATCATCCAGACAACCTGTTCATTTTTAACTCCCATTCTGATTGGGATCATATCTGGGGTAATTGTGCCTTTCCGGATTCAATTATTGCAGCACATACAACCTGTCGGAAGCGTATGAGCGAACGGAGTGCCTTCGATCTCGTTCGAAACGGGGGAAAAACAAGAGGACCAGTGCAGATTCTCCTCCCCAATCTTACATTTGATTCCAGGCTGTGTCTTGAAAATGATGATATTGAATTCATGCATGCTCCCGGCCATACCATTGACTCATCCGTCTGTCTTGATCGTAAGGGAGAAATCCTCTATGTAGGAGACCTGGTTGAAGATCCCATCCCCTATATCGATTATGACCGGATCGATGGATATATAAAAACTCTTGAATCGCTTGTATCATCATCTGTACAAGTCTTCATCTCATCACATTCGGGGATAATTACCCGGGACCTCATCAGATCGAATATCTCTTATCTCAATGCAGTTCTCACCGGGAAGGAGGTTGATATGAGTTCATTCGGAGTATATAAAGCAGTTCATCAGGCAAATCTCAATGCACTCATCATTTTCAGATATGAGGCACTAGCACGGGAGATACTCGGGGATACATTTTCATTTGAGACATTCTGGTCCGGCATTCCAGACCTGGAAGGATCAGATCAGGAGTCGCTGGAGAATTTTCTAAATGAATATCTCCATGAAATCCGAAAAAGAAAGGGATTCCCGTAGCTTGTTTATTTCCATATTTTGGTTATTCCTGCAGAGATAATTTCATCGCTATGTATCTCATCATCTTTGATTGATAGGAGTTCAACTATGCCATTCAGTATCTGCTGGGTCATTACGAGATGATAATGTACCGGGTGATCGGTAAGCAGTCCTTCCCCGATAGCCCGGGTATAGATATCATGCATCCATTTGAATTCGTCAAATGCCTGGCTCTGGACTCTCTCACTGATGTTGGGTGAATGATGAAACTGCATTAAAAACCGTGCTTTTTCTGGATTCTCAATGGCCCAGTGTATATACCGGATAAATCCGCGTTCAAGAAGGGTTTTCACCGGCAGGGAAGCATCATCAGTGCCCCTGACAACATCACCCATCTCTTTTTTTATCGTGAGATATAACTCATCAATGAGCGTATTTTTGTCAGGAAAATAATGGAATAATGTCCCGGTCGATATCTGTGCCTCTTTACTTATCTGTGATGTCGGTGTTGCATGAAACCCCAGGGTTGTGAAGAGATGGAGAGCAGCCTTTAGGATACGTTCTCGTTTATCAGAGCCAGAGACATTCTTCTGGTCAGATGAATCGTATTGAGCCATTCACAGCACCAAAACGATAGGATTAGTCTTCATCATTAACCTGTGAAGAAAACATTCTCTTCGCAATAATGAGAACACATTTTGTGATCCAATTATCCATCGTCTTTGCAACGGTTTTCATCTCATCAGGAATATTGATGTGCTGGGGACATGCTGATACACATTTTCCACATTGCCTGCACAATGACGCATTGGCAGAGGTTCCCATGCCACCCATGAGTTGCATTCCGTAAAATCCACGAGTAATCATCTTATTGCCGAGCATGTGGTATTGGTTGTAGAAGTAGAAGCACTGGGGAATGTTAACGCCAAAAGGACAAGGCATACAGTATGAACATCCGGTACAGGGAATTTTCATGAGTCGTGAATATACCGCTTTCACCTTTTCTATCGTCTCCAGATCGTTCAAATTGAGATAACCTGGTACGACTTTTTCACAGGTCGCAAGATTCTCGGCAAGATGTCGTTCATCATTTAGTCCTGACAGTACCACGGTTACTTCGGGATGATTCCATACCCAGGAAAGGACCCATTCAGCCGCTGTCCTGTTCAAGCCTGACTCATTGTATATCCGGGATATCTCTTTTGGCAGGTTCTGTGCAAGCATCCCGCCCCGGAGCGGTTCCATGACAATAATGGCGATATTTTTTGAGGCTGCATATCTTAGACCTTCTGTTCCTGCCTGATTCTCTTCATCCAGAATATTGTATTGAATCTGACAGAAAGTCCAGTCATATGCATCAATAATCTCTTTGAACGTCTTTCGGTCACCATGAAATGAAAACCCGATATTGATAATCTTCCCGGATTTTTTTGCTTCTTCCAAAAAATCCATGACATCAAGATCCAGAAGTTTTTTCCAGATTCCTGCATTTAACGAGTGAAGGAGATAATAATCGATATGATCGGTCTGAAGGCGTTTTAATTGAATTGACAGGATTTTATCCATATCCTCTCTGGTATGGACATTCCAGGGAGGAAGTTTCGTGGCTATCCGTACCTTCTCCCGATATCCGTCTTTGAGAACTCTCCCCAGGACTTTTTCACTCTCACCACCATGATAGGGGAAAGCGGTATCAATATAATTCACCCCGTTATCGATTGCATTCCTGATAAGCCGGGTTGCTTTCTCTTCATCAATCCGGCCTCGTTTTGTCGGGAGTCTCATTGCCCCGAATCCGAGCGCTGAAAGGCTGTCACCATTTTTTGAAACAGTACGGTATTGCATGTTTGACCTCATAGTATTTGACTGACTGGTTAGTCTAGACTGATTAGTCAGTTAAATTATATAGAACATCCGGTCATGTATACTGATCAGCTACATCCTTAAATAATACCAGTTCTATCTGGTAGTACGGGGTGGACTCATGGACAATCGCAAGAGGGAAAACGCATTTTCAGGGCTTGAGGCAGCAATTGTCATGATTGCCTTTGTTGTTGCTGCTGCAGTTTTCGGGTACAGCATGATCAGTACCGGAATGTTTGCAACGCAGAAAGTCCAGGAAGTCACCTATGCAGGGATAAAACAGAATGCATCAGTAGCGATAACAGACGGCCTTATTCGTGGACATTATAATGAAGGGCAGTAGGCCTGATATCACTTACATTTTCGATATCCGTTCCTGAAACCGGAGAAGCAATAGACCTGTCAAAAATGGTCTATTACTATGTCATAGGAAATGAAGGGGGCAATCCAGTACCACTCAATTATGTCCGAATTCCGGGATAATTGAATCAGGAGAGAACACCAGAGTCAGACTTAATTTACAAGGTGCAGTACTTGCCGGGCCCCTTGCCGTTGGCTCTTTCACTCTTGAAATTAAGCCGCCGGTTGGTGCATCAACATTATTACAACGAAAACTTCCTTCCGGGTATAATGGTGGGTATATCTCTTGATTTATCCACCCCTTATCACAACCCGAGATTGAACAATCGGATGTATAATGTATAATCCAAACCAATGAGATATTGTGGGATAATCAACGCATTTTCCTGCACTCTATGACATACAAAACCCGGTCTTAACTTCGGTCAGGATCAATGGCGATTATGCAAAGATCATCTATGAAAATGATGGAACAGGCATTGCTCCTGAAGAAAAAATCAGAATATTTGACCTGAATTATGGGAAAAATACAGGGAATGTTTTTTTAATCAGGGAGATCCTGTCTATCACCGAAATAACAATTGAAGAGACTGGTGTGTACGGAAAGGGAGCCAGATTTGTAATGACAATACCACCTGGCGGATTTCAAATCAGAGGATAATCAGACCGATGGCAGAGGATCTGTTCTTATCTAATTGTAAAAAATAGAAATTTGAGTATTACCGGATTGTAAACTCAACATATTCCAGTTCTTTCTCATTCTTTGGATCCCAGATATTGGAGAGAGTAGTACTTGGATAGGCTTTCTTTTTTATTACATCCCATCCATTTGGCATGACCGTCCCTGGACGTTCTATCTCCATTGATGCATCATAGACATTCATGTGATATGTTCCCTTCTGGAAGGGGACCTTTTTCACCTTTTCATTGATTTCAACATTAAAAGTCACTTTTCCTGAAGGGTCCTTCTTTACCGGAACAATGACCAGAGCATAATCATCAGGAATATCGACAGTCTGATATGTTTGAGTTCCATCCGGATTGAATCGTACCATGTTTATCCCTGTTTGGTTTGCTGAATCACCTGATGAAGCCAACTCCTTGAATCGGACTTTTCCGGCATTATCTTCTTTTGCATATGCAACCAGATTGTCCCAGAACTCTTTTGGGAAGATCTCAATTCCGATCTTTTTGACTTTGTCAATTGTCGTTGTTCCGCTGATGTTAAATTTTTCTCCGGCGGCAAGGGAGCCAATGGGATCCACGGAGATATTTGCCTCTGCACAAGCAAATCCGGTCATACCAATGATGACCATAGCAATTATGATGAATTGTTTAAGAAACATGGATTTACCACCTGTTTCATGTGATAATATACCGTTGTGTTTTTCGGTAAACCTGAACTCTATAATAATCAGTTCTGTTTCCATAAGGGGTTTCTTATCTTATGAAAAATGTCATTTGTTATTAAACCTCCCACAACTTCCGTACCAGTAACGGTAAGTAAAACTGGGATGATAAATAAAACCCGTTCATCAGTAAAGATATCCCATTCAAACTCATCAAATACAAGTCAGGTTGTGATAAAACCAAAACCAGCCCCTATAATCAGAAGAAAACGATTACAAATCTGAAAAAGTGCATAGACTCAATAGTCATATATATGCTATAAAAATTTGTACAATTGAGGGGAAAAATAGGTATGAAAAAGGGATTATCTCCCAGAACTTACCGTTGCAGATCCCCGCTGCAGAGCGATCTTTCCGGTCCTGACTAATTCGAGAACTCCGTATGGTTTGAGGAGATCTTCAATTGCAGCAATCTTTCCACTATCTCCCGTCACTTCGACAACCAGCGTATCACTTCCGACATCGATGATCTTTGCTCTGAATATCCCTGCAATCTGCATTACTTCAGAACGAGCTTCACCAGGCCCTGCCCTGACTTTAATCAAAGCCAGTTCTCGTTCCACATGCTCTGATTCGGATACATCAAGAACTTTAATAACCTCTATCAGCTTGTTGAGCTGCTTTTTCACCTGTTCAATCTGGACATCATTTCCCGTGACAACAATGGTGATCCGGCTGGTATCAGGCTGCTCACAATGACCAACTGCCAGGCTTTCGATATTAAAACCCCGTCGTGAGAAGAGACCGGTGACCCGTGAGAGAACACCCGGACTATCCTCTACAAGGACACTGAAAATATGTGCAGTCATGTTAGTTCTCCTCATGCTCGGTATGGTGGCCGACAATCATCTCACTGATATTTGCCCCTGCAGGAACCATGGGGAACACATTCTCTTCCCGTTCAACCCTGACATCAAGAATATACGGCCCGGGATGAGCAAGTGCGGTTCTTATGGCTGCTTCCACATCAGAAGCATTCCTGACCGTAGCAGCCTCTATTCCATAAGCTTTTGCTATTCGTTCAAAGTGAACTTCCGGTAGTTCGGTGTATGAATACCGACGCTCATAGAAGAGCTGCTGCCACTGCCTGACCATGCCAAGGAACTGATTATTGAGGACGATTACTTTTACCGGGATGTTGTACTGTGCCACCGTCCCCAGTTCCTGGATGTTCATCTGGAATGAACCGTCACCGGCAAGGACGAAAACCGGCTGATCCGGGCAGGCAAAATGAACCCCCATTGAAGCTGGAAACCCATAACCCATGGTCCCAAGGCCACCTGAGCTGATCCACTGACGTGGCCGGGTAAACTTAAACCACTGGGCGGTCCACATCTGGTTCTGCCCAACTTCGCTGACAATAATTCCTTTTTCGCCTAATATATCAGCCAGAGTCTTGATTACAAACTGGGGATACAGTTTCCCATCAGACCGGTATCTGAGTGGATGATTCTTCTTCCACATCGCAACTTTTTCAGACCATTCAGGATGCGGGCATGACTCAGGAATCTTTTTGAGAATATCAGAAAGAACACTCTTTGCATCTCCGACGATGGGAACATCCGGCTGTTTATTCTTCCCGATTTCGGCGGGGTCAATATCTATATGAATAATCTTTGCCTGTGGTGCAAAAGCCTCTATCTTTCCGGTTACGCGGTCATCAAACCTGACTCCGATGGAGAAGAGCAGATCTGATTCGGTGATGGCATAATTTGCATACTCAGTCCCATGCATCCCAAGCATACCAAGGTTGAGCGGATGATCTGTCGGTATACACCCCAGACCCATCAAGGTAGTAGTGACCGGCATGCACATCATCTCAGCAAGGGCGACGAGCTCTGCAGATGCATTGGATGAGATGACACCACCCCCGGCATAGATGACCGGTCGTTTTGCCTGAAGCAGGAGATCTACTGCCCGCTGGATCATCTTGCTGTGACCCTGGTACTTGGGTTTGTATCCCCTGAGTCGTGGCTGATCATCCGGGCCGTCTACATCCGGTACCATCGAAGTGCATACATCTTTTGGAAGATCGATGAGAACCGGCCCTTTCCGTCCGGTACTTGCGATATGAAATGCCTCCCGGATGATGCGTCTCAGGTCACGGGCGTCAGTTACCAGGTAATTATGCTTGGTAACCGGCATAGTAATCCCGGTGATATCAGACTCCTGAAAGGCGTCATTTCCCAGGAGTGATGTCGGGACCTGGCCGGTAATTGCAACCACCGGTATTGAGTCCATGTATGCGGTGGCAAGACCGGTGACCAGATTACAGGCACCGGGACCAGATGTTGCAAGACAGACCCCGGTCTTCCCGCTGGCCCGTGCATACCCGTCTGCGGCATGAATAGCGGCCTGCTCATGACGAACGAGGATATGGCGAATATCTGCATCATAGAGTTCGTCATAAATCGGAAGAACAACACCACCCGGATACCCGAAGATGATGTCAACTCCCTGTTCTTTTAAACCTTCAATCAGTATTTGTGCTCCGCTTTTCATGATATTCCCTCAGCAGACGGTTCATCCCGGTGATGACCGCCTCCACGCTGGCCTGAATAATGTCGGTTCTGGCTCCGCGTGATGTTATGGTTTGTCCATCTTTTCTCAGTTTTACGGTAACTTCTACCATTGCATCTGTTCCACCGGTGACCGCATCGACATGATACTCTTCAAGTCTGATATCCCCGGCTACAGCTACTGACTGCTGCAATACCCGCAATGCTGCATCCACCGGTCCGTCACCGGTTGCTGCACCAGTTACTTCCTTTCCGTTCACCTGCATCGTAACAGAGGCTGTCGGAATTACATTCGTCCCTGAAACCACGGTATACTGCTTGAGCGAGATGACCGGCCTGCATTCAAGAAGCATGACAGCATCAGCAATTGCCATAACATCAGTATCGGTGACTCTTCTCCCTTCATCTCCAAGCGCCTTGATACGCTTTACCATCTCCTCAAGTTGTCGTGGATTTGGTGAGTACCCAAGTTCAGTCAGGGCCGCCTTTACCGAAGCTGAACCAGAATGCTTACCCAGAACAATCCGCCGGGTTCTTCCGACAAGTTCTGGTGCTATCGGTTCATATGTTCTTGAATCACGAAAAAGCCCATGAGCATGAATACCACTCTCATGGGTAAACGCCATTGTACCGACGATCGGTTTGTTGGTTGCAAACGGGACTCCGGTCAGCCGTGATACCAGAGTTGACAAGGGGTATATCTTCCGGGTTTCAATTCCCGTATCAACCTTGTACAAATGCTCTAGTGCCATGACCACCTCTTCAAGGGGAGTATTCCCCGCCCGTTCACCAAGACCATTGACGGTCACATGACAGCAGCTTGCCCCGGCCTTGAGTGCGGCAAGTGTGTTTGCAAGGGCCAGACCTAAGTCATTATGACAATGGATACTCAGTGGTGCAAGACAGAGTGGCGGAATGATCTCCGCGGTAGCCTCAGGTGTCAGCACCCCGACCGTATCACAAAAACAAAGCCGGTCAGCTCCATGCTCAATGCCTGCTGCATACAGGGATCTGAGAAACTCCATATCCGCCCGGGATGCATCTTCACCGGAGAGTTCCACAATAAGACCACGCTCTTTGGCATATTCAACAGCATTCATCGCCATCGAAAAGACCTGCTCCCGTGTCTTCTGCATCTTCCGCTCAATATGCAGATCTGAAACCGGCACTACCAGGTGAACTGAATCTGCCCCTGCATCTGCAGCACAATCAATATCCTGTGGTAAAGCCCGGACATAGGTGCAGCATTCAGCAGACAGACCTGCCTGTGCGATAAGGCGGATGGCTTCCCGTTCTCCCTCTGATGCAACCGCAGACCCTGCTTCAATGACGTGAACTCCGATATCCGATAATGCCGTGGCTATCTCAACTTTATCTGCAGGAGAGAGAGAGACGCCAGGAGTCTGTTCACCGTCACGAAGCGTTGTATCCAGGAATCGAAACTTTTTATCGCGCAATAAAACAATCACTCATAGGATGTCACTCCCAAATCTATGTCGTCGTCAGAATGCATATAAATTTTCCATGAAAATGGTGTATGTTTTAAATATTGGTGCAAAAAAGTAAGAAATATGGTGCACCCTCGGCCCAAAAATCTGTCAGCCGAAGATTATGATAGCAGATTTACCTGGCTTTAGCCTGAACCCGGGGCTCAATCAAAGTCCATATCCAGTCAGCCATCTCGCGGATGTTCTTTGTCTGGATATATACCTCACCAGGACCGGTGATATCGGTAACCAGAAACTCGCCACTAAGCAGAGTCTCTTTCCATCCGCCAAATTTCGTAACCTGGTACTGGCAGGTATCACTAAAGGCAACCAGGTGGAAGTTATCAACAATCAGCCGCTCTCCAGGTGCAAGCACATGCTTGTCGATGGCTCCAAAGGTATTGATGAAGAGCAGACCCTGACCTGAAACTTTGATCATAAACAGACCCTGACCAAAGAGCCCCTTGGTAAATCCCTGCCATTCAACATCCAGATTGACATCTTTTTCAGATGCCAGGTACGCCGCCTTCTGAATGATATATCCCTTCCCCGGAGCAACCTGCATAGTGTCAACGTCACCGAGTGGTGCTGCTGAAAATCCCGCTTTTCCGGAGGCATTGGTAGCAGTAAAATCATTCACAAAGAATGACTGTCCTCCTATGAGGGCCATCCCAATCGACCCAAGGAGACCTTTTTTTCTCATGCGGGTATGAACTACGATGGTTGGCTGCATCCAGCTCATAGAACCGGCTTCTGCGGTCACTGACTCCCCTGGCGCCAGGGTCACTTCAAGCATCGCATATGATGGCTTATACTTGATCTCATACTCCATAGTAATCCAGTATGATGACCTTGATGTATGATACGATAAGTACTCTGATCCCATCCTCCTTTTACAGTGGTGCAAATAGTGCGCGACAATGCACCACACCTCTGGTGCAGAATATCCGGGGCCCTAGACATACTCGGATGAAAGGAAAAAAGATATCACGTCCACCCAAATGATTGTAAAGAGAACATTACCAGAGGCTATCATGTTAGAGAAATATTATGACAAGGATGCCGATATGTCTGCAATCTCCTCTAAGACGATCGCAGTCATCGGATATGGATCACAAGGAAGAGGACAGGCATTGAACCTCAAGGACAGCGGATTGAAGGTAATCATCGGACTCCGGCCGGGTAAGAGTTGGGATCTGGCCAAAAGTGAAGGCTTTGAAGTGATGGACGTTGCTAATGCCGCAAAGAAAGCCGATATAATCCAGATCCTCATTCCGGATGAACAACAGGGCGCAGTATACAAGACTCAGATTGCACAGGGACTTACCAAGGGTAAGACTCTTATGTTCTCTCACGGATTTAACATCCATTTTGGTCAGATTGTCCCCCCGGCAGATGTGGACGTTATCATGGTAGCACCAAAAGGACCCGGACATATGGTTCGCCGGACCTATACCGAAGGAAAGGGAGTCCCTGCACTTATCGCAATTCATCAGGATGTCTCAGGAAACGGTAAAAAAACCGCCCTTGCTTATGCAAAAGGTATAGGAGCAACCCGTGCGGTGGTCTTTGAGACCAGCTTCCGTGAGGAGACCGAGACAGATCTCTTTGGAGAACAGGCTGTCCTGTGTGGTGGGATGACATCGCTTATCAAGGCAGGATTTGAGACTTTGGTGGAAGCAGGATATGCTCCTGAAATGGCATATCTTGAAGTGCTGCACGAGACCAAGCTTATTGTTGATCTCATCTATGAAGGCGGGTTTACCAAGATGCGGAACTCCATATCAAACACCGCACAGTTTGGAGACCTGACCCGCGGACCCAGGGTTATCGGACAGGAATCATACCTTGCCATGCAGGAGATCCTTGAGGAGATCCAGACCGGCGCTTTTGCAAAAGAATGGATGCTTGAGAATATGGTAAACCGCCCGGTATTTAACGCTCTTACCCGTGCTGATGAAGAGCATCTGATCGAAGAGGTCGGAAAAGAGATCAGGGCGACCATGCCCCAGTTTAAAGACCTGAAGTAATTCGAAAATAAGGTATTGGATTCTATCTTATCTTTTTTCCGGGAGACAGAGATGGTAAAACCGCTCGATATCCGGGAGTATATCTGATGCCCGTTTCCGAATCGATCTGACACTGTCATCCCGCTGGTTCATCCCACAGTGTGCAAGATTATTTCGAAGATCAGAAATTCTGGTCCATATCAGTACCATCTCTTTCCAGTCATCATACCGGATCAAATCATCCGAATACCGGGTTTTCTCATAGGGCCGGTTTTGCATGGCAAGAGATCCACCAGTCAGGGTCCGTGAGACTTCATGACGGATATCCGCATCTCTCCAGTCAGCATCAAGATTCATCCGGATCATGAGCAACGTTATCAGAACTTCCCTGCCAAGCGTGACGGCCTGAAGAAACAATCCCTTATCGAGCTGAAACCCGATCAGTCGGATCTGTTTTCTGACATACTCGCCCATGTTTCGCGCCATTTCCGGCTCTGCGGCCAGGTCTGAAAGATCCCGTGTCGCTGCAAGGACAGGGATAAGGGAGGGAGCAAAACGAAGTAGTTCTTCATTTATTCCATCAATGTCATGAATGGCACCGGATGCTGCATACAACGCATCAACCGGACGGGCCAGTCTGACCGCATCACTAAACTGCCATAAAAGACTTGCCCAGCTTGTAAGTCTGACGGGAGGCTCAGGATGTTCGCCTGACCGGTGAATATTCCCCTGCAGATCTTTTACGAGTGAATACATCGGCTCTGCATCAACATAGTTCGTAACTGCCTTTACTCCGGCAATCCAGTCCAGAATGCCCATCATGGGTTTTAGATCCACAAATCGGCAAAATCCGTCATCTCCTGTGACTGGTGCATATATCACTCCTGCTATGGTGACATGGCAGACAGACCGGAGATATGAGGCTGCAAGGAATGTCATGAATGGAAGGGAATGGCACCCGGCGGTGATGTCAAAGAGAACCACTTCTTTATCTTTTACAGCACCACAGATCGTGCTGAATATCTCCCAGAGCTGGGGCTCATCGGTCCCGAAGGGTATCCAGAGCTTCTGAATCGGGATATTACGCCCCTCTAAATCAGATGCTATCCCTGCCGCAGAGGGATCAGAGAGACAGATGATGATTTCATCAGGCTCATACAGGTGAAATATCGCTTCCTGAACCAGTTCTGTTTCAATGCAGACAGTATCCCTGCAATATCGTTTTTTTATGAACCGCCCCGGACCCGCGAAGGAGATACATCGCATCTGATTCATTCATTTGTATACAGGCCTATATGTACTTGAAGACACTACACAGCCGGTCCATGAAAATTGCATTTGTCTATGATGTCCTGTACCCGGAGACTATCGGCGGGGTTGAAAAACGTATTTTCGAGATTGGAACAAGACTTGCAGAGCGAGGACATGAAGTTCATCTTTTTCCCATGTTCGATGGATCTGATGTGAGCATAATAAATCGGGATGGGCTCATCATCCATCCGGTATGTCGGCCGACGGGATTGTACACCGGCGGGCGGCGTTCGGTCATTCAGGCACTCAGGTATTCCTTTCACCTGTTTCCTGTCCTTTTAAAAATGAAAGTAGACATCATCGATTGTCAGAATTTTCCCTATTTTCCCGTGATAGTATCCCGCTTGATCGGGTTTTTAAAAAAGGAAAAGTGTATCATTACCTGGCATGAGGCATGGGGGGCATACTGGTACCAGTACCTTGGACTATCCGGAATTGGAGGCCGGGTGATTGAAAAGATTGCACTTCTCCTTTCCAGTTCATCCATTGCAGTATCACATCATACCGCAGACCGGATGAGAGATGAAGGGTATTATGGAATTCCGGAGATCATCCCGAACGGTATACCCCTGCAGGAAATCCGGGCTATAAACCCAGCGGATAGGACTACCGACATTATCTTCATTGGCAGGTTTATCCCGGAAAAGCATCCAGAATTGGTGGTAGAAGCGGTCCGGGTTCTTATCAGGGACTACCACGATCTCACCTGTACCATGATCGGAGATGGTCCGATGATGACCAGAATAGTGGAGATGATACATGATTATGGCTTATCTGAAAACATTCACCTGCCCGGGTTTGTGAGTGATTACCAGGAAGTGATCAGACTGATGAAAGCCGCCCGTGTGTTTGTGCTGCCAAGTGAACGGGAGGGTTTTGGGATCGTATGTGTTGAAGCGATGGCATGCGGACTTCCCATTGTCACGACACAATATCCGTTGAATGCCGCACTCGATCATGTTCTCCCGGGGTGCGGGTATTGTGCACGAGCTTGTGCAGATGACATTGCAACGGGTATACGAATGTTCCTCGCACAATCTCCGGATGTATTCCTGTTAAATGAATATGCAAAAAATCATGACTGGGACCGGATAACCAGTTCAGTTGAAGAGATATATTATCGGGTGTCTAATGAAAACCTACGAAGCCGGAAGATATGATCTTATAAAACCAGGGTTGAATACTATCATGGAAGAAGTAAAATTCTCACTGAAAGGACATGAAATAACCGGATATGTCATTCCTATCGGTGACGTAAATCTTGTTTTTGCCCGGACATCACAGGGTCTTGTCGGGTGTGGTGCCATTGATGTTATCGCTCTTGAAAAATTTAAGATACCTGCAGTAAAAGTTCGTCCGTCTTCAGGCGACTCGATCAGGAACATCGATGATCTCCTGAACGGCAAAGTTGCAGTTATCAACACTTTTGCTCAAAAATCGGGTGTTATGCAGGATATGAGTGGTGAAGAAGCACTCAAGACCCTCATGTAATTTTTGCAATATCGTACATAAGGCACTTATTTATGGGAGAATGAGAGAATGAAGAGTATGATTTCCCACATTCTTATAGGAGTGGATGGCTCAAAAGAGAGCTTTCGGGCACTGAGTTATGCGATGACTCTTGCAAAGCAGTTTAACGGGACATGTGATGTCATGTATTCCATTCCTCCCCGGGTATATGCAGAGCTGGCCGAGCGTGAGGTAAAAATTGAAGAGCCCAGTGGTGATGTGAAATTTATCAGTATGCTTCAGCAGGAGGAGAATCATATCCGGGATCTTGTTCAGGATATTGCAGCAAAAGAAGGACTGACCATTGGATTTCATACCCGCGTTGGTGATCCGGTTGATGCCATGATAGAATATGTATCGACATCCGGAGTTGATCTCATTGTTGTCGGATCATCAGGAAAAGGAATGGCAGATCGGTTAATTCTTGGGAGTGTCAGCACCGGCATCGTTCATAAAAGTCCTGTTCCGGTACTGGTTACAAAACCGGAAGCCTGAAAAACTTTTTTGCCCTTTTCAGGGCCTGTTGTCATAGATATTACTGTTGATTTTTGCGATAAATACTGACCAGAGTGGTGTTAAGACGATTAATGCCAGCCAGCCGATGATCGGAATCATCGCAAGACCGGATACGATGAGGAACAGGGCGGTCATCAGTATCCAGACGATAATCCACATGATGATGTAGCCTCCCCATCCGATTCCATCAGAGATTTGTCGTGTGATAGCACCGATACTGAATGCATCCAGAATTCTTCCGGATCTGGAAAAATGAACATATGCCATATTCATGATGAGGGTAATTAGAAGAAATACCAGAAATGCAAGGATGATGCCGATACTCCCGACCATAAGACCGGCAAGGTGTGTGATCTTTCCTTCGGAGAAAAGGCCAGCCAGAGCAGATATGACCCCGATTGCACCAAATGCTATCGCAACAATAAATGCCGGTATCAGGTAGAGAATGGTTACAATGTTCATCTTCCAGCCGTCGATGAATAATTTTCCATACTCATCAATTTCAGGGGCGATGTCATCCGGATTTGCATACACACGAACAAGGTACCCACTTACCAGGGGCACGATGTTTATGGTGATTATCTGGATAATGGATAGAATGACGAGAACAATCCATCGTTTCCAGTGATCGATAAGGCCGGTTTTAACGTAATCAGATGCATTCGTAATAATTGCGGAATACGATGCCATGATACAAAGTACATTTTTGAAGGTAAAAGAGTATTTATAGTAAATTTTTTGATCCGGTGCTATTATGAGGGATATACGAGCATGAGAAAATATTAATGGTATTCCAGGTATGCCATGAACCTGTCAATGAACGTAAATTTGGGTTTTTTGATCGGATTTTGGGAGATATGCTGATTCAGGGTGTATCAGAAATACAAAAATCACATTTCATATTGTTTCTGAAAAAGAAAAGGGAACCTTTTGAGATTTTTTTACCTTACCCACACATAATTAATCGCATCAGTTCATATAACCAAATTTTTAAGAGACATAGAAATCTTCTCATTATAATTACCGAACAATTTGAACATTCGATTCATTCAATTTTTTCGGTAACAAAACATATCATTGCTTAAAATAAAATTAATAATTGAGATTATATGGGCCAGACATCAGAGATTCGGTATTTGTATGATCAGAATGAAATTAGAACAGATGTTGTTATTCCAATATCAGCATGAAGTGAGTATATTGCACAGATTATTATGGGAAAAATTACAAATAAGGAGAAATTCGATCCTGCAGATTATATTGGAATTGTGCATTATACAGGTTCATCTGAGGATCTTGATAAAGAGATCAAACAGCTTAGAAATGAATGAGAAAGGCTATGAGATATCTTATCGATTCAAATATCATCATTTATTTTATTACCGGTTCTGCATCCGATGAGGTGCTTATGACTATTAAGAAAATACTGATATCCTCATTTTTTACCTCAATAATTAGCAGGATAGAAGTTTTAGGATGGAATAAACATACCGAAAAGAGTTACAGAATGACTCATGACCTCCTTTTAGTACTGTGATTCCAGTTATTGAAGCGGTTGCAAATCACGCCATTCATATTCGACAAAATTCGAATATCAAACATCCTGATGCTGTAATTGCTGCCACAGCCATGAACCTGTCAGCGACTCTGGTAACAAGGAATTACAAAGATTTTACATCAGTTAAAGGGATAGAGATAATGAACCCCTTTGAATCTCTATGAATATTTACTAAATATTTTACCACTATTTATGTATGAAATACTATTTCGTATACAAAAAACATTAGATTTCAATCATATAAACCCATAAAAAACAACAATCAAAAACCATGCTAGAGCGAAATTATTTAATTGTTATTATCAGTTCAGGTATTGAAAAGATGAGATAAAAGAATTATTCCGGATTAACCGGAATATCACAGGTATTCAGGATCGTAAAAGAAATTACACGTACAATGACCAGCCTGCTCAAGCTCATGCACATGATACACACAGGGACAGATGATAGCCTTATCTTTCTCCTTATCCCCGGACCTGATGCGACAGGGACAATATCGTTCTCCATGCTTTTCAGAATTCCGGGATAGCCCTTTTATCACGGCATTTGTCTGCTTTTCATCAGGGTTCAGGACCCATCCGTGCGATCGGGAATACTCCAGAGCCCAACTTCTTATTTCTTCTTCAGTTTCTGCCACAGGATCTCCCATGTAAGTGTCAACTCACACAGACTTCAATATAATGGACCATAAGGTAAAAAACTTTTTATAGACACACTTTAACCAGGGAATCAGATCATTCTCATATCTTCGAGAAAAGAGATTTGTCAGGGTATGGTTCATCTTAGTAGGATACCCAGACTGTTATACTCCGGAATCCGGAATTATCCGTTTGAGAACATTCCGGTACGCGGCAATGACATCGCCCTTGTCAAACCGGTACACATCCTTATCAAATGACTCTCCGGTTTTTTTGTCCCAAAGCCGCATGGAATCCATGCTTATCTCATCACCAAGGTAGATAGTGCCGTCTGCCTTTCCAAACTCAAGTTTAAAGTCGACTAGTCTGATACCACACTTATCAAAGAACCGGGTAAGGACCTTGTTTACATGTAAGGCCATCTCCTTAACCTTTCGGAGTTCATCAGCAGTCAGAATGTGCAGAACCTCAATAAGATCATCATTGATCATTGGATCGCCGCGCTCATCATCTTTATAATCAATAGTGACCACCGGGCGATCCAGCACCATTCCTTCCTTAACCGGATATTTCTTGGTCATGGAACCGGCAGCAACATTCCGGACAATGACCTCAAGCGGGATCATCTCCAATCGACGGACGATCATAGTATCAGGTGCAGACATCCGGATATGATGAGTTGGAATTCCTTCGGCCTCAAGCATCTTCATGAAGAATTCCGACGCCGTTGCATTAAGTCTTCCCTTGTCAGTAAACTGGTCATGCTTGACCCCGTTAAAGGCGGTCATATCATTTCGAAAGACAACAATCAGTTCATCAGGATTCTCACTGGCATAAACTGATTTTGCTTTCCCCTCATACAGGGGTTTTGCCGGTATCACGGATGTACCTCTCATATGTATTGTGTTCTCAAGGCTGATGATACAATCCCTGAGCCGTGGGTGATACCACCCTCTCCGGATATATTCAGGATAAATACAGAGCCGTTCTTTAAGCGTGTACCCTTTCGTTAAGGCCGCAAGTTCATCAAAAGCCGGCCAGGGATGCTCAGGATTTACATAGTCAATCGTCA
>ENA-UOYA01001483-UOYA01001483.1-activated-sludge-metagenome-genome-assembly--contig:-NODE-1483-length-24741-cov-43.136191_pt1 | contig 24741 bp, 20 predicted proteins | sample MGYA00238163_ERZ764804 | MGnify/ENA primary metagenome ERZ764804 (study PRJEB28919, sample SAMN05720223) | activated sludge metagenome | isolation source: Anaerobic digester | place: Hong Kong... | reverse complement strand
CCTCAACGCAAAATAAGACTCTCTGAGCCTCCTTGCTAATCAGGAGTCGACTTTGAGTAAAAAAGTACCCCTGAGCACAATGAAATAATCTTTGCAACAAAAAGCTGCTGTCCCAGTGCACGCTGTCCAGCCGCCCAATGCTGCGTTGCGGCAAGTCGCTTTTCCCTGTAACATCAATCGCTTAGGTGCCCCCTTCGTCTGCCAGATTTCTGTTGGATCGAGGAGGGGTAAGTTCAAATCCCCGCACCAGGATTCTGCGATGCAAACCGAGTTCTCGCGCATCAAGCGCCTTCCCCCCTACGTTTTCGCGATCACCACTGATCTGAAGATGGCTGCCCGCCGCAAAGGCGAAGACATCATCGATTTCGGCATGGGCAACCCCGACGGCCCCACGCCCAAGCACATCGTCGACAAGCTGGTTGAAACCGCGCAACGCGGCGACACCCACGGCTACAGCGTTTCAAAAGGCATCCCGCGTCTGCGCAAGGCCATCGCCAACTGGTATGCCCAGCGCTACGGCGCCTGGATTGATCCGGAAACTGAAGCCATCGTCACCATCGGCTCGAAAGAGGGGCTGGCGCACCTGATGCTCGCCACGCTCGATCGTGGTGACACCGCACTGGTGCCGAATCCGAGCTACCCGATCCACATCTACGGCGCGATCATCGCCGGCGCGGATATCCGCAGCGTGCGCATGACCGAAGACGTGGATTTCTTCGAAGAGATCGAGCGCGCCATCCGCGAGAGCTTCCCGAAACCGAAGATGCTGATCCTCGGGTTTCCGTCGAATCCGACCGCCATGTGCGTCGATCTGCCGTTCTTTGAAAAGATCGTCGCACTGGCGAAAGAGCATGGCATCTGGGTCGTGCACGACCTTGCCTACGCCGACCTCGGCTTCGATGGCTACAAGGCGCCGAGCATCATGCAGGTGAAAGGCGCCAAAGAGGTTGCCGTCGAGTTCTTCACCATGAGCAAGAGCTACAACATGGCCGGCTGGCGGGTGGGCTTCATGGTGGGTAATCCGCATCTGGTCAGCGCGCTCGGCCGCATCAAGGGCTACAACGATTACGGCACTTTCACGCCGATTCAGGTGGCAAGCATCGCCGCGCTTGAAGGCCCGCAGGATTGTGTGGAAGAAATCCGCCAGAAATACGAATCTCGTCGCAACGTAATGGTGAAAGGCCTGCATGAAGCGGGCTGGATGGTCGACAACCCGAAGGCCAGCATGTACATCTGGGCAAAGATTCCCGAGCCGTACATGAAGATGGGCTCGCTGGAGTTCGCCAAAAAACTGCTGGCCGACGCCAAGGTCAGCGTGTCGCCCGGCATCGGCTTTGGACAATACGGTGATACCCACGTGCGCTTCGCGTTGATCGAGAACGAATCCCGTTCCCGGCAAGCGGTGCGCGGCATCAAGGAAATGTTCAAGAAGGATGGGTTGCTGTAGCGCAACAACAGGACGAGAGGACGACGCTCGCGTTGCTCGCTAGGACGACGGCGGCATTCGCCGCCTAGGACGCAATGGCTTGCGACCAGCATCGTAAATAAAGACACTATGAAAAGCGAAACACTCCCAACATCTGCTCGCGTCCTAGCGCAAAGCGCGTCGTCCTTCGTCCTTCGTCCTGCCGCAGGCATCCTATGAAACCTCTCAGAATCGGCCTCCTCGGCATCGGCACAGTGGGCGGCGGCACGTTTGACGTGCTCACCCGCAACGCCGAAGAAATTTCACGTCGCGCCGGGCGTCCGATCACCATTACGCACGTCGCGGACAAGAACACTGCGCTGGCGAACCAGGTGGTGGCCGGCCGTGCGACGGTGACCGATGATGCTTTTGGCGTGGTGCGCAATCCGGAGATTGACGTTGTCGTCGAACTCATCGGTGGTTATGGCGTTGCCAAGCAGTTGATGCTGGAAGCCATCAACAATGGCAAGCATGTGGTCACCGCCAACAAGGCACTGCTCGCGTTGCATGGCAATGAGATCTTTGCCGCTGCGCGCGCCAAGGGGGTGATCGTTGCGTTTGAGGCTGCGGTCGCGGGTGGCATCCCGATCATCAAGGCACTGCGCGAAGGCCTCGTCGCCAACCGCATCGAATGGATCGCCGGCATCATCAACGGCACCACCAACTTCATCCTCTCCGAGATGCGCAGCAAGGGCCTCGCCTTTGCCGATGTGCTCAAGGAAGCGCAGGCCAAGGGCTACGCCGAGGCGGACCCGACGTTTGACATCGAGGGCGTCGATGCTGGGCACAAGATCAGCATCCTCGCGGCGCTGGCGTTCGGCATTCCGCTGTCGTTCGACAAGGCGCACGTCGAAGGCATCACCAAAATCGAAGCCATCGACATCCGCTATGCGGAGGAGATGGGCTATCGCATCAAGCTGCTCGGCATCGCGCGGCGTCGTGGTGATGGCAGCGGCGCCGGCTTCGAGCTGCGCGTGCACCCCACGCTGATCCCGGCCAAGCGCCTGATCGCCAACGTTGAAGGCGTGATGAATGCGGTGCTGGTCAAGGGCGACGCCGTGGGCGCCACGCTGTACTACGGCGCTGGTGCTGGAGCGCAGCCCACTGCGTCCGCGGTGATTGCGGATCTGGTCGATGTCGCGCGACTGATCGATGCCGATGTGAACCATCGCGTGCCATACCTCGCGTTCCAGCCGGATCGCATCGGTAGCGAGCCGGTGCTGCCGATTGACGACGTGGAAACCTCGTACTACCTGCGCCTGCGCGTGGACGACAAGCCGGGTGTGCTGGCCGACATCACGCGCGTGCTCGCGGACAACAATATCTCGATTGATGCGATGCTGCAGAAGGAGCCCGCCGAAGGCGAAGCGCAGACTGACATCATCCTGCTGACGCACGAGACGATTGAGAAGAACGTCAAGCGAGCCATCGCAGCGATTGAAGCGCAGCCGAGTACCCGCGGCAAGATCGTGTTGCTGCGGCTGGAGAATCTGGCCTGATGCAATACCTCTCCACACGCGGCCACCCGGCGCGACAAACCTTCAGTCAGGTCCTGCTCTCCGGCCTTGCCGAGGACGGCGGCCTGATGCTGCCCGAGACGCTGCCGAAGATCACCGACGCCGAGCTCACCGCCTGGCGCGCGTTGCCGTATCACGCGCTGGCGCATGCGGTGCTCTCCAAGTTCATCGCCGCCGATGACATCGATTCGGCCTCGCTCGCGGCGCTGACCAAGGCCACGTACACCAAAGAAGTCTTCGGCACCGACGACATCACGCCGCTGCGCAAGATTGACGGTTACGCGCCGGGTATGCAGATTGAGGCCCTGTCGAACGGGCCGACGCTGGCCTTCAAGGACATGGCGATGCAGTTGCTGGGTCGTCTGTTCGAGTTTGAGCTGCGTCGTCGCAACCAGACGCTGAACATCCTTGGCGCCACCAGTGGTGATACCGGCAGCGCGGCGGAATATGCGATGCGCGGTCGCAAGGGCGTCAACGTGTTCATGCTCTCGCCCGCTGGCCGCATGAGTGCGTTCCAGCGTGCGCAGATGTATTCGCTGCAGGACGCCAACATCCACAACATCGCGGTGGAAGGTGTGTTCGACGATTGTCAGGACATCGTGAAGGCGGTGTCGAATGACCTCGCGTTCAAGCGGCAGTACAACATCGGCACGGTGAATTCGATCAACTGGGGCCGCATCTCGGCGCAGGTGGTCTACTACGTCAAGGGCTATCTCGCAGCGACGACGGCGAACTCGCAGAAGGTCTCGTTCGCCGTGCCGTCCGGCAATTTCGGCAACATCCTCGCGGGCCACATTGCGCGTGAGATGGGCCTGCCGATTGACACGCTGGTGCTCGCGACCAACGAGAACAACGTGCTCGCCGAGTTCTTCAACACCGGCGTTTACCGGCCGCGGCCGAGCAAGGAAACGTTCGAGACATCGAGCCCGTCGATGGATATCTCGAAGGCATCCAACTTCGAACGCTTCGTCTACCACCTGTTCAACAACGACGCTACACGAGTGGCCGCGCTGTGGCGCGAGGTTGATCAGGGCCGTGCGTTCGACGTATCGCAAACGCCGGAGTGGAAAGGCCTGCGCGAGCGCTTTGGTTTCGTGGCGGGCACCAGCACCCACGCAGATCGCCTCGCCACCATCCGCGAGGTGTACGAGAAGACCGGCAGCCTGATCGATACCCACACCGCTGATGCAGTGAAGGTGGCTCGGCCGCTGGTGAAGCCCGGCGTACCGATGATCGTGCTCGAAACCGCTCTGCCGGTGAAGTTTGCCGACACGGTGAAGGAAGCCGTGGGCTTTGAGCCGCCGCTCACCGCCGACCAGCAGGCAATGATGAAGCTGCCGTTGCGCGTGGTGCAGATCGCGCCGGATGTTGAGCGCGTGAAAGCGATCATCGCTGGTCGTTAGACCCGTAGGAACAGTCAAGGCCGCTCCTACAATCAGGAAATGCCGAACTCCCTCGAAGTCAGCCACCTCAGCCACCGCTATCCGCCGCGCGGCCGCGAACAGGCGCGCGACACGCTGCATGACGTGAGCTTTCGGGTTGAGGCCGGCCGCGTGGGCTGCCTGCTCGGGCCTTCCGGTTGCGGCAAGACGACGCTGCTGCGCTGCGTCGCCGGACTGGAGCCCATCGGCAACGGCACCATCAGCATCGGCGAGCGCATCGTGGCCGATGGCCGTACGCATGTCGAACCGGAGGATCGCGGCGTTGGGGTGGTGTTTCAGGACTACGCCTTGTTCCCGCACCTCGACGTTGCCGGCAACGTCGGTTTCGGGCTCAACAAGCTGGCTTCGCGCGAACGCGATGCGCGCGTGCAGGAGGCGCTGGAACTGGTGCGCCTTCGCGACACCGCGCACGCCTATCCGCACGAGCTTTCCGGTGGCCAGCAGCAACGCGTGGCGCTGGCCCGTGCGCTGGTGCTGAAGCCCAAACTGGTGCTGTTCGACGAGCCGTTCTCGAACCTGGATATCGAAACGCGGCAGCGCCTCTCCGCAGAGGTGCGCGCCTCGCTGTCCGAGGCCAACGCAACGGCGCTGCTGGTGACGCATGATCAGCACGAGGCGTTTGCGCTGGCCGATGAGATTGGCGTGCTGCGCGATGGCCACCTCGAACAATGGGACACCGCCTACAACCTCTATCACCGGCCTTCGTCCCGCTTCATTGCGGATTTTGTGGGTGAGGGGGTGTTCCTGCCCGCGCGCGTTGTCGATGCCGGCTGCCTCGACAGCGAGCTTGGCCCGATGGCACTGAGCGAGCTCACGACGCGCTCGCCCGGCGACGAAATCGAGCTGCTGTTGCGGCCCGACGATGTGATTCACGATGACGCCAGCACGGCGACGGCGAAGGTCGTCGCCCGTGCATTTCGCGGCGCGCAGTTCCTGTACACACTGGAGCTGCCGAGCGGCCGGCACGTGCTGGCGCTGGTGCCCAGCCACCACAATCACCGCATCGGCGAGGCGATCGGCGTTCGCGTCGAGCTGGACCACGTCGTCGCGTTCTGACGCCAGGCCGACTCCGCCGCCGTGTTTTTGACGGCGGCCCCGCTTTCTGGTTATAATTCAAAGCTTAGCGGCTGTAGCTCAGTTGGATTAGAGTACTTGGCTACGAACCAAGGGGTCGTGGGTTCAATTCCTGCCAGCCGCGCCACATTACGCAAAAAAGCCAGCCTCGCGCTGGCTTTTTTGTGCCTGCAATCGCTATCAGCTTTTTGGCTAAAGTCCCATTCGAAATGGGCTTGAGCTGGGAAAATGCAGAAACTCGATTTCCATCGCTTTTGATGCTTTAGCCCTTATTGAATGGGCACTTCAGCGAAAAGCCAATAAGCCAGACCACGCATCGCCATCAAACAGATCCAGGTGACAGTTTCTCGAATTATCATTTGTAAATTCGAGGGAGTATCGGGTGGCCAGAAGAAAGCCAAAGACCAACCGGCAGGCCAGAAATATCAGGCAGGCGGGCGCCTCGCTGCTGGTACTGGGTGTCACTTGTCTGGTGTTGCCAGCCGCCATGCGCGACAGCGCAATTGGTGCCGCCTTTGCAGGTTTGCCGGCGCTTGGCTGGCCCATTGTGGCGGCCGGTGCCCTTGCGCTGGTGGCCGGGCTCGCGCTGGAGCGTCGTGGAAACCGCGCACCGGTTGCCGTACCGCCAGCTCCGCCGACAGTTTATCTGCGAACGCCGACCAGCAGTGACACCCGGTCGCGCGGGGAGCTCACCGGTGGCGGTAAGGCGAATGCGGCGGCCGTCGCGTCGCCTGCGACTGAGGCCAAACCACCCCCGAGGCCCGAGCGCTGGAGCGAAGCTGTCTTCGACGTGATCGAGTGGCGTCGCTTTGAGGCCGTGGTGGAGCGGATGTTCCAGCAGGCTGGATTTGTCACCCGCTCGCAATCACACGGAGCGGACGGCGGTGTGGACGTGTGGCTGTACGCGCATCAGCAACCTAGGAAGCCGATGGGGGCGGTACAGTGCAAGCATCGGCCGGGCAAGCGCATCGGCGTCGACAAGATACGAGAGTTGAAGGGCGTAATGGCTGCGCTTGGCATTGAGCGAGGGCACTTCGCTGCGACGACGACGTTCACTGACGAGGCGATCGCGTTCGCCCAGGGCGCGAGCATCAACCTGCTAGACGTCACCCGGCTGCTCGAGCTGATCGCAAAACGCTCTGCTCAACAGCAGGCGGAACTACTGGCGGTGGCGCTGGAAGGAGACTTCTGGCGACCTACTTGCGTGAAGTGCGGCGCAAAGATGACAAGCAAGCAAAACAGCGGCGATGGTTCGCTTTTCTGGGGGTGTACGAACTTTCCGCGCTGCAGGAAGACCCTGCCGATGCGCGCCACACCGCAGTAGGCGCGACGGCTGGCTGATGCCCGGTCCTAGTTCGCCGCCGGCTTGGGCGCAAATCCCAGCATCGCCTTCACTTCCAGGAATTCCGCGAAGGCATGGTCGCCCCATTCGCGGCCGTTGCCCGATTGCTTGTAGCCACCGAACGGCGCCATGAAGTCGGGCGCGGCGCTGTTGATATTGACCTGCCCGGCGCGCAGGCGAGCGGCGACCTTGCGCGTTGCGTCCACGTCGGTGCCGGAGACGTATGCGGCGAGCCCGTAAGGCGTGTCGTTGGCGATCTGCACCGCTTCGTCCACCGTGTCGTAGCCAATCATCACCAGCACCGGGCCGAAAATTTCTTCGCGGGCCACTGTCTTGTCGTTGCTCACATTGGCCAGTACCGTGGGCTTCACGTAATACCCGGTGGCCAGCCCGTCCGGCTTGCCGGGTCCGCCAGCGACGACGGTGGCACCTTCCTTGATGCCCTTGTTGATCAGCCCCTGTATCTTGTCCCACTGCCGCTTCGAGATGACCGGGCCGATGGTTGCGCCGCTGTCGGGCGCGCCGACGGTGGTGCCTTCAGCGGCAGCCTTGGCCACAGCGATTGCTTCGTCCATCCGCGCGTTGGGCACCAGCATGCGCGTGGGCGCGTTGCAGGACTGGCCGGAGTTGGTCATCACGCCGCGCACGCCATTGGTAACGGCGCGCTTGATGTCGGCATCGGGCAGGATCAGGTTCGGCGATTTGCCGCCCAGCTCCTGATGCACACGCTTCACGGTCGGCGCAGCATTGCGCGCGACTTCGATGCCGGCGCCGGTGGAGCCGGTGAACGACACCATGTCCACACCGGGATGGCTGGATATGGCGGCGCCGACGGTCGGCCCGTCGCCGTTGACCAGATTGAACACCCCCGCCGGCACACCTGCCGCGTGCAGGATCTCGGTCCAGATCTGCGCCGAGAATGGCGCGATCTCCGAGGGCTTGAGCACCATCGTGCAGCCCGTCGCCAGCGCTGGGGCCACCTTGCAGGCAATCTGGTTCACCGGCCAGTTCCACGGCGTAATCAGGCCGCAAACACCAATTGGCTCCTTGCGGATCAGCGTGCTGCCGCGTTGTTCCTCGAAGTGATAGTGCTTCAGCACCGACAGTGCCGTCTGCAGATGCGCCTGGCCCATGGCAGCCTGCGCCTTCTGCGCCAGCGCGGCGGGCGCGCCCATCTCATCAGTGATGGCAGCGGCCATGTCCGCATAGCGCTTCTGGTATTCGGTGATGATGCGCTCAAGCAGCGCCACGCGCTCATCAACGCTGGTTTGCGAATAGGTTTCGAACGCCCGCCGCGCGGCCTTCACGGCCCGGTCGACGTCTGCCGCCGAGCCCAGCGAAATTTGGCCAGCGACCGCCTCGGTGGCCGGGTTGATCACGTCAAATGTTTTCGGCGTTACCGGATCGACCCAGGCGCCGTCGATGTAGAACTTGAGGTATTCACGCATTGGGGGCTCCTGTTTGCCGCCAGGCGGCATCGGTGGTTTGGAAATGATTCTAGGAGCGGTCGCAGATCAGCCTTAGGTGGTTTGGTCAGAAGTGGCGTCGACAAGCGGTAAATTATTTCCGGCGAAGCAAGCCGTCGAAGAGCGAGCCTCCACTCGGACTTCGGCCGTGAGCCGGACATGAATTACGTCGGGAAGACTTTCCAGCCTTCGACGATCGGTTCGAACAGACAGGCGCAATGCCCAATTGCGATAGCCTCGCAGCGGCGACTGCGTTTGTCGTCGCCGCATTGAGTGGTAGCCATGTCGGGTCTTTCGAAATATCAATTCGCCCTTGCTTTGCTGTTCATCGCTCCGGCCTTGTGGTCGGTGAACTATCTGGTGGCGCGCACGGCGCCGGGCCAGGTGGAGCCGCATATGCTGGCACTGATCCGCTGGCTGCTGGCCAGTTTTCTGTTTGGACTGGGGCATTGGCGGGCAATCCGGGCGGCGCGCGCCGAAATCCTGCGCGACTGGAAGCACTATCTGGTGCTGGGTGCACTGGGAATGTGGATTTGCGGCGCCTGGGTCTACATCGGTGGACGCACCACGACCGCGACCAACATCGCGCTGATTTACAGCATGGCGCCGGTGCTGATATTTGTGGCGTCGGCATTGTGGCTGAAGGAGCGCGTGACCTGGCTGCAGGCGGTCGGCGTGCTGCTCGCGTTCGCCGGTGTGCTGCATGTGGTGCTCAAGGGGCAGTGGATGCACCTTGCGGACGTCCAGTTCGTGGTGGGCGACCTCTGGATCGTCGGCGCTTCACTGGCGTGGACAGCCTATTCGTTATTGCTGAAGCGCTGGCAGAGCCCGCTGGCGGTGAGCCCGCGACTCGCGGTGATTGCGCTGGCTGGCTGCGTGGTGCTGCTGCCGTTTGCACTGTTTGAGGCCTTGACCGGTGCGCAGGCGATGCCCACCCCGACCGGCCTAGGACTGAGTGTCGCGGCGGCGCTGTTTCCTGGCTACGGCGCCTACCTGGCCTTTTCGATCATGCAGCGCGAGCTTGGCGCCGCGAAAGTGAGCGTGGTGCAGTACCTGGGGCCGATTTATGCCGCCGTGATTGCCTGGCTGGTGCTCGGCGAGGCCATTGCAACGCACCATGTCGTGGGTCTTGGTCTCATTCTCCCCGGCATTTATCTGGTCAGTCGGCGTTCGCCAGCAAGCGGTTAGCAGGCTGCTTGAGGCCTGGAACGCAGCGGTTTTCCCGCAACGCAGCAAATTTCCGTATACTTATTGGTTCGGACACCGTGGCGCTTTGATTTGTCTGTTTTTTCAGCAAGTCGAGGGCACACAGTTGGGGAACCGGCCACAAGCTACAGGTTACCCCGATTGTGCAGAGCGTGCGCGAGGCCGTGGTTACCCAGTTTTGAATTGCCCTCAGGGGCCCTGCGTCATCACCCAGCGACGCGCGGCATCACCAAACTCTTGAGGAAGAAGATGTCACAGACTCCGAATGCTCACGGTCAACAGACGTTGACGGGCGCAGAAATCGTCGTTCGCTGCCTCGCGGAAGAAAAAGTCGACTTTGTGTTCGGCTATCCCGGCGGCGCCGTGCTCAATATCTACGACGAAATTTTCAAACAGGATTCGTTCAAGCACGTGCTGGTCCGGCATGAGCAGGCGGCCGTACATGCGGCGGATGCGTATTCGCGCTCGTCGCAGCGGATCGGCGTCTGCCTCGTCACCAGCGGCCCCGGTGTCACCAACGCGGTCACCGGCATCGCCACGGCGTACATGGACTCGATCCCGATGGTGATCATCAGCGGCCAGGTGCCGACGCACGCGATCGGTCAGGATGCCTTTCAGGAGTGCGACACCGTCGGCATCACGCGCCCCTGTGTGAAGCACAACTTCCTGGTCAAGGACGTCAAGGATCTGGCCTCAACGATGAAGAAGGCCTTCTTCATCGCCTCCACCGGTCGCCCCGGCCCGGTGCTGGTCGACATCCCGAAGGATGTGACCATGAACAGCTGCAAGTTCGAGTACCCGAAAGAAGTGGTCATGCGCAGCTACAACCCCACCGGCAAGGGGCATAGCGGCCAGATCAAGAAGGCCGTGCAGTTGCTGCTCGACGCCAAGCGCCCGATGATCTATGCCGGCGGCGGCGTGGTGCTGAACGATGCCGCGCCGCAGCTGACCAAGCTGGTTCGTCTGCTCGGCGCTCCAGTCACCAATACGCTGATGGGCCTGGGTGGTTTCCCGGCGAGCGACCCGCAATCGCTCGGCATGCCGGGCATGCACGGCACCTACGAAGCCAATCAGGCGATGCAGGACTGCGACGTGCTGCTCGCCGTTGGCGCCCGCTTTGACGACCGCGTGATCGGCAATCCGGGCCACTTCTTCCGCGACGGTCGCAAGATCATCCATATCGACATCGACCCATCGTCCATCTCCAAGCGCGTCAAGGTTGACGTGCCAATCGTGGGCTACGTCCGGGACGTGCTCGATGAAATGCTGGCGCAACTGCAAGCCACCGACAAGCGGCCTGATGCCGCTGCGCTGAAGACGTGGTGGACCCGCATCAAGGAATGGCAAGGCAAGAACTGCCTGGCGTTCAAGCCGGCGAAGCCCGATGGCAAGATCAAGCCGCAGGCCGTCGTGCAGGCGCTCTGGAAAGCAACGGGCGGCGACGCGATCATCACCAGCGACGTCGGCCAGCACCAGATGTGGGCGGCGCAGTATTACCCATTCAACAAGCCGCGCCGCTGGATCAATTCTGGCGGACTGGGCACGATGGGCGTGGGCATTCCTTATGCGATGGGCGCGCAACTGGCGAACCCGGACGCGACGGTTGCCTGCATCACTGGCGAGGGCAGCGTGCAGATGTGCATTCAGGAGCTCTCGACCTGCAAGCAGTATCACATCCCGATGAAGATCATCAACTTGAACAACCGCTCGCTCGGCATGGTGCGGCAGTGGCAGGAGTTCTTCTACGGCAACCGTTACGCCGAGAGCTACATGGATGCGCTGCCTGATTTCGTCAAGCTCGCCGAGGCCTATGGCCACGTCGGCATGAAGATCGAGAAGGCGGGTGACGTCGAAGGCGCCCTCAAGGAAGCCATCAAGCTCAAGGACCGTCTGGTGTTCATGGACTTCATCACCGACGAAACCGAGAACGTGTTCCCGATGGTGCCGGGCGGCAAGGGCCTCACCGAAATGATCCTCGCGGAGGAGCTCTAAGATGCGCCACATCCTCTCCATCCTGATCGAGAACGAACCGGGCGCGCTGTCGCGCGTGGTCGGCCTGTTCTCGGCGCGTGGTTACAACATCGATTCGTTGTCGGTATCCACCACCGAAGACACCACGATGAGCCGCATGACCATCGTGACGCACGGCTCCGACGACGTCATCGAGCAGATCACCAAACAGTTGAACAAGCTGATCGAGGTCATCAAGGTAGTCGACCTGACCGACGGCAACCACATCGAGCGCGAGCTGATGCTGGTGAAAGTCCGCGCCGCCGGCAAGGACCGTGACGAAATGAAGCGCATGGCGGACATCTTCCGCGGCCGCATTCTCGACGTCACCGACAAGAGCTACACGGTGGAGCTCACCGGCGACAGCGACAAGCTCGACGCATTCATCGCCGCCATCGAGCCGGGCGTGATTCTGGAAACGGTACGCACCGGTGCTTCTGGTATCGGACGGGGCGAACGGATACTGAAAATTTAGCGCGGCGTTGCCGCTAAGGACGAAAGACGAATGACGAGTGACGAAGACCTTGGTTGCCATGTTTGTGCAGCTTTGCGTCATTCGTCATTGGTCATTCGTCCTCTTCCGTAACTGATTCCCGATTCATATTTAGCGAAACACAAAGGAAGAACATGAAGGTTTATTACGACAAAGACTGTGACCTGAGCCTGATCAAGGGCAAGAAAGTCACCATCGTGGGTTACGGCTCGCAGGGCCATGCGCATGCGCAGAACCTGAACGACAGCGGCGTCAAGGTCACGGTCGGTGTCCGCAAGGGCGGCCCGAGCTGGGACAAGGTCAAGAAGGCCGGTCTCAAGGTTGCCGAAGTGGCAGAGGCCGTGAAGAGCGCCGATGTAGTGATGGTTCTGCTGCCGGACGAACAGATCGCCTCGGTGTACGTCAATGACATCGAGCCGAACATCAAGAAAGGTGCTTCACTCGCCTTCGCGCACGGCTTCAACGTGCACTACAACCAGGTCGTGCCGCGCGAAGATCTCGACGTGTGGATGGTTGCACCGAAGGCGCCGGGTCACACTGTGCGCTCGACGTACACGCAGGGCGGTGGCGTGCCGCATCTGGTGGCAGTGCATCAGAACAAGAGCAAGAAGGCGCGCGATCTGGCGCTGTCCTACGCTGCGGCCAACGGTGGCGGCAAGGCCGGCATTATCGAGACCAACTTCAAGGAAGAGACCGAAACCGATCTGTTCGGCGAGCAGGCTGTCCTTTGCGGCGGCGCCGTTGAGCTGGTGAAGATGGGCTTCGAAACGCTGGTCGAGGCTGGCTACGCGCCGGAGATGGCCTACTTCGAATGCCTGCACGAGCTGAAGCTGATCGTCGACCTCATGTACGAAGGCGGCATTGCCAACATGAACTACTCGATCTCGAACAACGCCGAGTTCGGTGAGTACGTGACCGGCCCCGAAGTGATCAACGAGCAGTCGCGCGCCGCGATGAAGAATGCGCTCAAGCGCATCCAGAACGGTGACTACGCCAAGATGTTCATCCTTGAAGGGCGCACCGGTTACCCGTCAATGACGGCCCGCCGCCGCAACATGGCCGAGCATGACATCGAAGTGGTGGGCGAGAAGCTGCGTTCGATGATGCCGTGGATCAAAGCGAATAAGTTAGTTGACCGCACACGTAACTAACCTTGCGCGCCCCGGCAAACGTCGGGCATCATGGCCATCGCGCAAGCATGCGCGCTGGCCTTCGAAGCTAAAAAGCAGCCGCAGGGCTGCTTTTTTTCACGCTTCGAAGTGCCCTGGATCAAAGCGAACAAACTCGTCGACCGCACCCGCAACTAACCATTGTGTGTCCCGACTACGGTCGGGCATCATGGCCATCGCGCACGGCGCCACTGCGCCGCGCTGCGGCGGGCGCGCTGGCCTCCAAAGCTAAAAAGCAGCCGCAGGGCTGCTTTTTTTTATCTCACTGGTCAAGCCTTAGCTCAAAACAGAACGGCGCCCGAGGGCGCCGTTTCTGGTCCGTACCGGTGCTCGATCAGAAGCGGTGACGGATACCCACTGCGAACGAGTTGCCGCGATCATAGTTGGTGATCTTGTCGTTCATGTAGACCACGTAGCCGTCGGTGCGCTTGGAGAAGTTGTAGTCGTAGCCCAGCGAGAAGGTGTCGCGCTTGCTGCCGTTGCGGGCGCTGGTGGGCGTCGTCGTCCACTTGGTGTCGGCGTAACCTGCCAGTACCTTGCCGGGGCCAACAGCCATGTCGGCGCTCAGGCTCCAGGTCTTGCTCTCTGCGTTGCCTGCGGCGCCAGCGTAGTTGTCGTTGGTTGCCTTCTCATAGTTGGCGTAGAGGTTGACCGGACCGACGGCCGCTTTGCCAGCCAGCATCCAGGCCTTCTGCTGCGAGAAGCCCACGTTGACCGAGCCCACCGTACCGGCGTTCGGGTTGTTGGTGCGAACGTTGTGCACAAAACCACCCAACGCGAACGGGCCGCGGAAGTACAGGAAATTGGCGCCGACGTTGCGGTTGCTGCTGTTGCCGGCGACTTCGCCGAACTGGTAATGCAGGTTTGCCGTGAAACCACCAAAATTCGGCGTGGTGTAGCGAACCTGGTTGCTCCAGCCGGTGTCACCGGCATTGACTGCTGCCCAGCCGGTGCCGTTGAACAGCGGCACGTTGGCGTGCAGCACGATCGGCGAGAACGAGAACGAATCACCGAAGGCATTGAAGATGACGGTGGGCAGGAAGTTCGGCGCCAGATCGCGGCCGAAATGCACCGTACCGAAGTTGCCGGTCAGGCCGATCCAGGCGTCGCGGCTGAAGGTGTTCTCGTTGCCGTTGAAGCGGCCAAACGCGCCGTTGTCACCGCGGAAGAAGCCGTTGATCTTGAACTCGGCCTTGAGACCGCCGCCCAGATCCTCGGTGCCGCTCATGCCCCACCACGAGGTGGTCATGCCACCCGAATTGACGACGCCGGTGCGCTTGTCGCCCGAATACTGCAGCGAGCCGGCGTAGGCATCAATCAGCCCCGACAGCACGACGTTCTGCGCAAATGCGCCGGTGGAAAGCACTGCGGCAACGGCGGCAGCAACGATTGTTTTTTTCATGGCTCGACCCTCTGGAGTATCGGTGTGGTGGAAGGACACAACTGCCTATGATTTAAGCACCGCTGAACCCGCAAATCGCTGACTGCCGTGCGCATAAGGGGCATAAGCGCGAGTAATGTTGCATTGCGGCAACATATTGATTTTGCACCGAAATTTGCCGCCAACGCACCATTGCAGCGCGTCAGACATGTGCGCAGCCGAAAGATTGAAACTGGTTCCTCTTTTTCACGGAACTCAACGCCGATGCGGGCTAAGCGCCGTTTTTTTAGCAAGTCGATTCCGGCCTCAATCGCGACCGACGCCCCATTCAGACGTCATTCCAGCCGAAAGTCGCTAGGCCTGCATGACCAGTACGATCTTCCCTAAATGGGTGCCGGATTCCATCATTTGGTGCGCTTGCACGACGGCCGACAGCGCGAATTTGGCGTGAATGTGCGGGCGCAGTGCGTCCGGATTGGCAGTGAAACGCGGCCAGACGTCTCGCGCGAGTGCCGCGGCGATGGCGGCCTTGGCTTGCTTGGGCCGTGCACGCAGCGTTGAGCCCGTCCAGGTGAGCCGACGCAACATCAGCTCCTGCATGTTCAGCTCGGCTTTGGCGCCATGCTGAAAGGCGATCTGCGCGATGCGGCCGTCGGTGGCACAGGCGGCGAGGTTTTGCTGAAAGTAAGGCGCGCCAACCATGTCGAGCACCACGTCGGCGCCGTGTCCGTCGGTCGCGGCGCGGGTTTCAGCAACGAAATCCTGCGTCTTGTAGTTGATACCGACGTGGGCGCCGAGCGCAAGGGCGTAGTCGATCTTGCTCTGATCACCGCAGGTGACGATGACCTTGCCGGCGCCGAAGGCGCGTGCCAGCTGGATCGCCGTGGAGCCGATGCCGCTGGAGCCGCCATGAATGAGGATCGTTTCCCCTGCCTGCAGCCGCGCGCGGTCGAATACGTTGGCCCAGACGGTGAAAAACGTCTCAGGCAACGCGGCCGCTTCGACCACCGACAGGCCGTGCGGGATCGGCAGGCAATGCGTGGCTGGCGTCTTGCAGTATTCGGCATAGCCACCACCGGGCGTCAATGCGCAGACGGTGTCGCCCACATGCCAACCAGTCACTGCGGCGCCGACGGCGACGATTTCGCCGGCCACCTCCAGCCCCATCACCGGCGACGCATCGGCGGGCGGCGGGTATTTGCCTGAGCGCTGCAGAACATCGGGCCGGTTGATGCCAGCGGCGGCGACGCGAATCAGCACCTCGTCGTCGGCAGGCACCGGCAACGGCCCCTGCGCAATCTGCATGCAGGCAGGAGCGCCACCGATGCCGTGATCGACATAGTGCATGGTGGCAGGCAGGGCTGGGGCGGCGGTCGGTGCAGTCATGGCAGGCGCCTGGTGTTGGCGATGTGGGGCGAGGCTCACATTTTCGGACAAAACAAATCGCTGCGTCAGGCGTGCCAGCGAGTTCGGCTATTGTTGACCGCTATGGGGGCATTTCTCGTCAAGCGCATCCTTGCTACGATACCGGTGCTGGTGATCGTGGCGGTCATCGTTTTCACGCTGATCCGGCTGGTGCCCGGCGATCCGGCCGCAGTGATCGCTGGCAATATGGCCACCAACGAGGACATCGCGCGCATCCGCACCGAACTCGGACTTGACCGTGGCTTTTTCACCCAGTTCCTGCTGTGGGCGAAGGGTCTGGTCAGCGGTGATCTCGGGCAGTCGTTCTTCTTCAAGAAGGAAGTGACTGCGCTGATCGCCGAACGGCTGGAGCCCACGCTCTCGCTCGCCTTCCTCACCATCGTGCTGACGGTGCTGGTGGCGGTGCCGCTGGGCACGCTGGCGGCCTGGCGCCACGGCGGCTGGCTGGATCGCGCGCTGATGGGCTTCTCGGTGCTGGGCTTCTCGATTCCGGTGTTTGTGCTCGGTTACCTGCTGGTCTACTTCTTTGCGCTGAAGCTCGACTGGTTTCCGGTGCAGGGCTATCGGCCACTGCGCGAAGGGCTGTGGCCGTGGCTGCACCAGTTGCTGCTGCCGGCGATCACGCTGTCCATCGTTTATGTGGCGCTGATCGCCCGCGTCACACGCGCCAGTGTTGCCGAAGCACTGACCGAGGACTACGTGCGCACGGCACGCGCCAAGGGGCTGCCCGAGGCGCGCGTGCTGGTGCGTCATGCGCTGGCCAACGCGGCGGTACCCATCGTCACCGTGATCGGTATCGGCATCGCGCTGCTGATCGGTGGTGTGGTGGTGACTGAAAGCGTGTACTCGATTCCCGGCCTCGGCACGCTCACGGTCGATGCCGTGCTGGCGCGCGACTTTCCGGTCATCCAGGGCGTGATCCTGTTCTTTGCGTTTCTGTACGTGATGGTCAATCTGCTGGTGGATCTGTCGTACCTGTTCCTTGATCCGAGGATTCGCTACTGATGAAGAACGCGACGATTCAACGCGTGCTTCGTAATGGCGCCGTGCGCTTCGGTGCCATCGTGCTCGCCGTGCTGGTGACGTTGGCGGCGCTGGCGCCGGTGCTCGGAACCGTAGACCCGGCGTGGCTGGATGCCGTCAACATGAACCAGCCCCCGATGACGAAGGCTGACTGGACCGGGCCGGACAATCAGACCGCACCGCGAACGCTCTTGATGGGTACCGACAGTTTCGGTCGCGACATCTACAGCCGGGTGCTCTATGGCACGCGCATTTCCCTCGTAGTGGGCGTCGCTGTCGCGGTGGTGGCGTTGATCATTGGCACTTTCTTCGGCCTGATGGCAGGCTATTTCCGCCGCGTCGACGCGGTGCTGATGCGGGTGATGGATGGCCTGATGGCGATCCCGGGCATCCTGCTCGCGATTGCGCTGGTCGCGGCGTGGGGGGCGCAGCTATCCACCGTGATCATCGCCATCGCGGTGCCGGAGATTCCGCGCGTAACGCGGCTGGTGCGTTCGCTGGTGCTCTCCATCCGCGAGGAGCCCTATATCGAAGCCGCGATTTCGATCGGCACACCGACCTGGAAAATCCTGCTGCGCCATGTGCTGCCAAATTCGATTGCACCGATGGTGGTGCAGGGCACCTACGTTTGCGCGTCCGCCATTCTGCTGGAGGCTATCCTGTCGTTCCTCGGGCTTGGCTTGCCCAGCGAGATTCCGACCTGGGGCAACATCATGGCCGAGGCACGCGTGGTGTTCTCCAGCGCGCCACACAACATGTGGTTCCCCGGCATCTTCCTCGCGTTCACCGTGCTTGCTGTGAACCTGCTCGGCGATGGCCTGCGCGACACGCTTGACCCGAAGTTCAACAAACGGGGAGTGCAGCGATGAGCACGGTCAGGTTCCCTCCCCCCCGGTGGGGGAGGGTTAGGGAGAGGGGGATGGTGGCTTGCGGCTTTCGAGTTGCCCGGCCAGTCCACGGCCCCCTCTCCCCCAGCCCCTCCCCCACGAGGAGGGAGGGGAGCAAACCATGACTGCCGTCCTTTCCGTCCGCGATCTCGCGGTCGCCCTGCCACCGGGCGCCGACCGTGAACTGGCCGTGGAGCACATCAGCTTCGACGTCGGTGCCGGTGAGATCGTGTGCCTGCTTGGCGAATCAGGCTCCGGCAAGTCGGTGATCTCGTTCGCGGTGATGGGGTTGCTGCCAGACAACGTGCATGTCAGCGCGGGCGAGATTCGCCTGGGCGACACCAATCTGCTGGCCTTGACCCCGGCGCAACTGCGTGAGTTACGTGGCGACGAAATCGCCATGATCTTCCAGGAGCCGATGACGGCGCTGAACCCGGTGATGACCTGCGGTGCCCAGCTGGACGAATTGCTGGCCGAACATACGTCGCTGAGCGCCGCCGAGCGGCGCAGCAAAACGCTCGCCATGTTCGAGGCCGTGAAACTGCCGGAGCCGGAGCGCATTTTCGCCAGCTTTCCGCACCAGCTCTCGGGCGGGCAGCGGCAGCGCATCATGATCGCGATGGCGCTGATTCTGGAGCCCAAACTGCTGATCGCTGACGAGCCCACGACGGCGCTCGACGTGACCACGCAGGCCGAAGTGCTTGCGCTGATCAAGACGCTGCAGCGGGAACGCGGCACGGCGGTGTTGTTCATCACGCATGACATGGGTGTGGTGGCTGAAATTGCCGACCGCGTGGTGGTCTTGCAGCAGGGCAAGCAGGTGGAAGCAGGCCCCAAGCATGATGTGCTGCAGTCGCCGCAGGAGGACTACACGCGCATGCTGATCGCTGCAGTGCCGCCGATTGTCCCGCCGGTGTTGCATCACCATTTCGCCGATGCCCCCGCGCTTTCGGTGCACAAACTCTGCAAGACCTATTCAAGTGGCGGCTGGCTGCAAAAGCGTCGCGAGACCCGCGCAGCGACGCTGGTCAGCTTTGATGTGCGGCCCGGTGAGACGGTCGGCATCGTGGGCGAATCGGGGTCCGGCAAAAGCACGGTGGCGCGCTGTATCACCCGGCTGATTGATCCCAGTCAGGGCGAAGTGCACTTGCGTGACGTCAAACTGCACGCCGGCTCACGCGAGGCACTCAAGGCGGCGCGCAAGCGCATCCAGATTGTGTTCCAGGATCCGTATCGTTCGCTCGACCCACGTCAGCGCGTCGGCGAGGCCATCATCGAAGGACCGGTTAATTTTGGTGTCCCGCGTGAACAGGCGATGGCGCGGGCGCGCGAGCTGATGACCTTGGTGCGCCTGTCGCCAGACGTATTGTCGCGCTACCCCAACGAATTCTCCGGTGGCCAGCGGCAACGCATCAGCATTGCGCGCGCGCTGGCGCTTGACCCGGAAGTGCTGATCTGCGACGAGGCGGTGTCGGCGCTTGACGTCTCGGTGCAGGCGCAGGTGTTGAAGCTGCTGGAAGAAATCCAGAGCAAACTGAATCTCGCGATTCTCTTCATCACCCACGATCTGCGCGTTGCCGCGCAAATCTGCGATCGTGTGCTGGTGATGCAGTCGGGTATCGTAGTTGAAGAAGGCCTAACCCGCGACGTGTTCCTCGCGCCGAAGCACGACTACACCCGGCGCCTGCTCGCCAGTGCGCCAGGGCGCGAGTTCCGCTTCGCGGCGGCGGCGTAGAACGCAATGGCAGCGACTCTCACCACGCTGGCGCTGCTCTATCTTGCCGCGCTGATCATCCCCGGCCCCAATCTGTTGTTGCTGACGCATACCGCTGCGTCTGCCTCTCGTCGCGCGGCACTGGGCGTTGCGCTGGGCATTTCCACGGGTACCGTGATGTGGGTGGCGGTGGCCGTGTTCGGTGTGCAGCAAATTTTCGAAGCGGCTCCGGCGTTGCAGACCGCGCTGCGCGCCGTCGGCGGTGTCTACCTGCTGTATCTGGCGTGGGGGCTGTTTGGCTCGGTTCGCCAACGCGCCCAAGGTAGCCCGGCTGCTCGCAGCCGGGATCGAGAGGATCATCAGGTGGCGACTGACGAGGCCGCCACGCCCCCGGCTGCGAGCAGCCGGACCACGTTCTACCGCCGGGGTTTGTTGACCAATCTCACCAATCCGAAGTCAATGGCGTTCTGGACCAGCGTTGCAGTCGTCAGCCTTGATCCGCAGGCGACACTGGCGACGCGACTGGCAGCGGTAGCAATGGTTGGCTGCATGGGTCTGGTCTATCACCTGAGCCTCGCCTGGCTGTTCTCGACAGCACCGGCGCAGCAAGCCTACCTGCGCGCCAAACCGGTGTTGTCCGCCATCACCGGCGCGATCATGACAGCGTTTGGTGTGCGCCTGTTGTGGAGTCTGCGCGGCTGACACAGTCGGCCGCGCGAAATGGATGGAGCCCCGGCAGGCATCGCCGCTAACGCTGGCGATATTGCTTTCACTCGCCGCTGCGGTATCACTGGGTATCACCCGCTTTGCGTACGGGTTGCTGCTGCCGCCGATGCGTGCCGATCTCGGGTGGACGTACACGCTGGCGGGCAGCATGAACACCGCCAATGCCTTCGGCTACTTCGTCGGTGCGTTATGCACTCCCGCCTTGATGCGCCGCTGGGACGCGGCACGCGTGCTGCTGGTGGGTGCTTCTCTTGCCAGTTTTTTCATGGGCGCCAGCGGTTTTTTCACCGACAGCACGATGCTGTTGACGCAGCGCGCGCTGGCAGGCGCGGCAAGCGCGCTGGTGTTCGTTAGCGGTGGTGTGCTCGCCGCGAAGCTGGCGGTGCGGGCCAGCAGTGCCGGGCAGACGCAGCAGAGCGGGCTGGTGCTCGGTATCTACTACGGCGGCTCCGGCTTCGGCATTCTGCTGTCGGCGCTGGTGGTACCGGTGCTGCTCGCCGGTGCGGCGCCAGGCGAACGCTGGCATGGCTACGCCCCCTGGGCGTGGGCGTGGTGGGCGCTTGCGATCTCGTGCGCATTGGCCACGCTCGCACTGGTGCGACCGGTATCTGCTTTGCGCTCGCTCGTCGCACAGGGCAGCACCGTGGCGCGCCATGGGCGAGGTTTTCGCTACCGTGACCTCACGTTTGGGCTTGCAGGTTACGGGTGCTTTGGCGTTGGCTATATCGGCTACATGACGTTTGTGATTGCGCTGCTGCGCGAGCAGGGTGCCAGCACCGTGGCGGTAACCGTGTTCTACAGCCTGCTCGGCGTCGCTTGCATGGCGTCGTCGCGCATCTGGGCTGGTCTGCTTGATCGGCATCGCAGCGGCCGTGCACTGGCGACGCTGAACGCGTTGCTGGCGGCGGCCTGTGTGCTGCCCGCGTTGTCGTCGGCGTGGCCGGTGCTGCTGCTGTCAGGGGTCGTGTTTGGCGGGGTGTTCTTGTCGGTCGTCGCCTCGACCACGGCGCTGGTGCGACACAACCTCGCACCGGTCGATTGGCCAGAGGGTATTGCCGCGTTCACCACCGTGTTTGCTGCGGGGCAGATCGTTGGGCCGGTTGTTGTTGGCTGGATTGTGGACGCATTCGCTTCGTCGTCACCAACCTTGAGCGCATCTGCCGGCCATGCCGCCGCGTTGTCACGCGGACTGGTGTTCTCGGCCATCGCGCTGGCGCTTGGCGCGCTGCTCGCCAGCCGGCAGCGTGCGTTGTCAGCTGCGATGTAGCTGATGCGGAAACCGGCGCAAGCTTGCCCGCGCAACCGGCGGTCGCTAGACTGCGCAACATGCCGCTCGTCACCTTTGCGCCACAACTGCAGCGCCACGTTCCCTGCCCACCGCAACAAGTGCCGGCGGGTTCGCTGGATACGGTTCTGCGGACGGCGTTTATGGCTGCGCCGATGATCGAGCGCTACGTACTGGATGAGCAGGGCGCGGTGCGCAAGCATGTCGCCGTGTTCGTGAACAACGAGATGATTGCAAAGCGAAATGACTTGTCACAACCGTTGACCGATAGCGACGCGGTCTGGGTAATTCAGGCCTTGAGTGGGGGATGACTATGGCGACCTTGTTGCTGGCTACACGCAAGGGTGTTTTCGTTGTTGAGCGCTCCCCAGTCAGCGGCTGGGCGGTGATCGGGCATCACTTTCAGGGTGACGCCGTCACCCGTGTGTTTGCCGATCCGCGCGACGGGGCCTGGTATGCCGCATTGCGCCACGGCCACTACGGGGTCAAGCTGCAGAAAAGCCTGGACCGCGGTGCAAGCTGGACCGAAATTCCGGCGCCTGCCTTCCCCAAAAAACCTGAGCATGATCCGTGGGCGAACGACGAAACCCCCTGGACGGTCGAGCTGGTTTGGGCGCTGGCGCCGGGCGCAGTCAATGAACCGGGCGTGTTGTGGGCCGGCTGCATGCCGGCCGCTGTGTTCCGCTCGGGAGACGGCGGTGCCAGTTGGCAGCTTTGCGAGAGTTTCTGGCTGGATGAGCGACGCCGCGCGTGGATGGGTGGCGGCAACGATTATCCCGGCATGCACTCGGTGTGTGTTGACCCGCGCGACAGCCGCCATGTCACCGTCGCGATTTCCTGCGGTGGCGTGTGGACCACGCATGATGCCGGTGCGAAGTGGGAACTGATCGGCAAGGGGCTGGAGGCACCCTACACGCCGCCTGACCTGGCCTTCGATCCGAATGTGCAGGATGTGCACAGCATCTCCGCGTGTGCCGCAGAACCCGACGTGATTTGGGCGCAACACCATTGCGGCGTCTATCGCAGCGTGGATGGCGGTGTGAACTTCACACGCCTGCCCGCGCCCATGCCGGGTGACTTCGGCTTTGTGATTGTTGCCGACCCGGCAAACCCGCTGCGCGCCTGGGTGGTGCCGGCGGTTTCGGACGCGAACCGCTACGCCATTGATGGTGCGATGTGTGTCTGCCGCACCGACGATGGCGGCCAGACCTGGCGGCAGTTCCGCTCCGGATTGCCGCAACACCACGCCTACCATCTGGTGTATCGCCACGGACTGGCACTGGCGCCCGCGACGGGCGGCGAGCGAACGCTGGCAATGGCGAGTACCACCGGCGGCGTATGGATCAGTGATGACGCCGGGGAGGCGTGGTCAACGCTTGACGCATCGCTGCCACCGGTTGCTGCCGTGACGTGGAGCGTGTAGTCGCTGGCGCGGTGCACGCGCCCGGCGCGCATGCGACGGGGTCGCCTGACGACTCTGATTCGAGAACCGCCATCGGATTGCGGCACGCAACACCGTTGGCAATTGCGACTGATTGGCGGGCTGCGGCAACGCTGACGGGTATCACCGATGAGGCCACACTGGCGGCGCTGTGTGCCGCACTGCTGCCGTCCGCCACAGTCGTATCGGCCAGGGAAAGAGCGCTGCTCGCTGCGATATCGTCACAGCCTGTCGCGACGACCGCCATTGATCGCACAATATCGGCGATACAACAGGGCACCGATCCACTCGGCGAGTGCTTGCTGGCACTGCGTCCTGCCGCGCAGCGCCGGGCTGATGGTGCCGTCTACACCCCTGCAACGATCCTCGCACCGATGATCGCGTGGCTGCGCACGCAGGGTAAGCCGGTTCGCGTGGTCGACCCTGGCGCCGGTTCTGGCCGGTTCATCGTCGCGGCCGGCGCCGCATTTGATGACGCCCAGTTGGTCGCCATCGAGACTGACCCGTTGGCGGCGCTGGTGCTGCGCACCAACCTGCACCTGCGCGGCATGGCAACGCGCAGTCAAGTCCTGGTCGACGACTACCGGCGGATCACACTGCCAAAGATCGCGGGTATGACCGCGTTCGTGGGCAACCCACCCTATGTGCGTCACCATCACATCGGCGCGCGCTGGAAGCACTGGTACACCCGCAACTTCAAGACGCTCGGTATTCACGCGAGTGCAATGGCAGGGTTGCATCTGCATTTCTTCCTGAAGACCGCTCTGTTGGCCAGCGCCAACGACGTAGGCACGTTTGTCACGTCGGCTGAGTGGCTGGACGTGAACTATGGCGCTGCGCTGCGCAAGCTGTTGACGCAGCATCTGGGCGTGGTCGGGCTGCATGTGCTCGCGCCGGCTGTCGAGGGCTTTTCCGGTACGGCTACCACCACGGCCATCACCTGCTTCCGGGGGGCCGTGCCGCAGACGTCCGTTCGCGTCCGCCCGGTGAACAGTCTGACCGAACTGGCGGCCCTGGATTCCGGCGCCGACGTCCTGCCAGCGCAGCTCGACGCCGCGACGCGCTGGTCTTCTGTCATTTATCCAGTGCAAGCGCGCGACGGTGACACGGTACCACTTGGCGAGCTGTTTCGCGTGCTGCGCGGACAGGTTACCGGCGCCAACCGCGTCTGGGTATTCGGCGACGATCGTCCATCCCTGCCGGACAGTGTCCTGGTCCCCACGATTACGCGCGCGCAGGACCTCATTCGGGTGGCGGACCGGCTGGAGTCCACCGCCAGCCTCCGTCGCGTGGTCGATCTTGCTCCCGACCTCGATTGCTATGTCGGCGAGGAGCGGGAGCAAATTGATGCCTATTTGACGTGGGCCAGACGCCATCGTGCCGACCAGGGTTACATCGCACGGCATCGGCGCGCGTGGTGGTCGGTTGGTCTGCGGGAACCGGCGCCGATCTTGTGCACCTACATGGCCCGTCGAGCGCCGCAATTTACGCTGAATGTTGGCGAGGCCCGGCACATCAACGTGGCGCACGGGCTGTATCCGCGCCAGCCGATGAGTGAACGCCAACTCGCCGCCATCGTCGAATGGCTCAATCGCAACGTTGAGGTGGGCAGCGGCCGCACGTACGCCTGGGGACTGATCAAGTTTGAGCCGAAAGAGGTACAGCAATTGCGCAT
>ENA-UOYA01001481-UOYA01001481.1-activated-sludge-metagenome-genome-assembly--contig:-NODE-1481-length-24749-cov-4.927189_pt1 | contig 24749 bp, 22 predicted proteins | sample MGYA00238163_ERZ764804 | MGnify/ENA primary metagenome ERZ764804 (study PRJEB28919, sample SAMN05720223) | activated sludge metagenome | isolation source: Anaerobic digester | place: Hong Kong... | reverse complement strand
CCTGGCTTCAAGTAGTGTAGGGGTTGCGATATATCCTACGGATCGCCCCTCTTTACTGTTCAAAATATATTGTAAGTCACTACTTCGAGGATTAACTATAACAACCAATATGTAATTTTCAAGATGACTTCGCTGGATTTTTGTATTCTCTGCAAATGTGCTGTAGAAAGCATTATTTGCATTCGTTTCATTCAGGTAGATGTTCTTTAACTGTATTGAACCTGTTGCCGGGTTATATGCGCTTGAAAGCCCTTCAGCACTGAGTGAAAGATCAATTTCCTGAATTGCAGCTGTAACCGCATAATCAATACTTTTGCTTATTATGTCCCTTTTTTCGCTGTAGACTGCATAATCTGCTATGTTAAGAAACGCGAACAAAAGGAGTATAAACATAACAAGACTGAGCATTATTACAGAGGAGGAACCGGATTCATTATTCAACCCTACACTGAGCCTTTGCCGAATAGTAGATATTCTTTGAATCATCCAGACTTACCCCCCCGTTCTCGACCCTGCTGTATGTTGATACGGCAGTCGATTTTACTGTTATATAAAAAGCATCACCACGGTCTAAGTTTTCCCCTAATGTATAGGGAGAACTCGGGCCGAGTAATCCATTTGTATATTCACCTTTACGCAAAGAGATACTACCAGGGCCGAAATCTGAAAATTTCTCTATTTCATTCACAAATGCGGTCAAGTCCGAGTTTGTAAAGACACCAGTTATTTTAACCTTGTCGCATACAGTATCTACATAGTCTTTTATGTACCTTTGTTTTATTGTAAACTCAAATACAGTTATACTTTTTACAAGCAGTATGAACATGAAAGGAACAATAACCAAGTAGGATATAATTTTATTCATATTTTTCACTATCCTTTATTTTAATAAAAGGTAGGATTGCCGGATATTTCACCGGCAATCCTTCAGATCATGGTGATAGATTATTGTTCAGGTCTTTGACGATAGTTGATGCTGTACCGCCTGTATTCTTCATGTTTTGCATGACCGGTATAACGGCACCAAGAATAAGAGCTATCGTCAAAGCGATTAAGATTATTGTTGTTATCACAGATTTCATTTGATCGCCTCAACTCTCATTATTAAGGAATAGGCGTAGCAATTGCATTGATCCTTGTGTCAACTGTTGTTTGGTTCGTATTGGCAGCTGCACCGGTTGCTTTTGCATCGTTCATGATGGGAACGATAACGGCGATGATTAATGCGACTACAAGTGCGAAGCCAATAATGGTTGCAATGATCCCTTTCATATGTATCCTGTTCTCCTTTCATGTTACCCATTTATTACGGGTTAATTGCGTCGTCCAGTGTTCCGATATTGCTGTCGATAGTGGTTTGGTTCGTATTGGCAGCTGCACCGGTTGCTTTTGCATCGTTCATGATGGGAACGATAACGGCGATGATTAATGCGACTACAAGTGCGAAGCCAATAATGGTTGCAATGATCCCTTTCATATGTATCCTGTTCTCCTTTCATGTTACCCATTTATTACGGGTTAATTGCGTCGTCCAGTGTTCCGATATTGCTGTCGATAGTGGTTTGGGTTGTATTGGCTGTTGCTCCGGTTGTTTTTGCATCGTTCATAATAGGTACGATAACGGCAATGATTAATGCGACAACAAGCGCGAAGCCGATAATGGTTGCAATAATGCCTTTCATGGGTTACTCCTTTCTGTGGCCCTATATTACGGTATAGGGTTGTCCAACGTGTTTATATTTGTATCAATGGTGGTTTGTGTCGTGTTTGCTCTGCCGCCTGTTGCTTTTGCATCATCCATAATGGGTACTATCACGGCGATGATCAACGCGACTACCAGGGCAAAACCGATAATAGTTGCAATAATACCTTTCATTGAAAAGCCCCTCCTTTCAAAAAATCTTCTACCAAGCGTATTAAATATTTCCCGGAAGTTTCCCAAAGTTGTCTTTTGTCATATTTTGTTTACAAGTATTCATCACGCTCCTCTTTATGTCATTGTTATGTAAAAGCATTTGTTAACCTAACAGTTTGAAGGCTTCAAAGCTCATGTCTACCATGGGTTTAAGAAGTAAATTCAAAATTTCATATATGATAGGCGTGATGCTCAAGAGGGCTATAATGTCGGACATTTCTATATCTTCCTCTGAGAGTAATAATGAATCCTCTTCCTTGTCCTTTTTATTCCTTGTCAATATGGTCATGGCCGTTTTTCTGTCAACGAGTGAAAATATTCTTATCGTGTCTACGAGATTAGTAAAACGCTTATTCTTTACTGACTTTTTCATAGTTTCCAAGGCAATTTTTTTATCTTGTGAGTATTGCTCTAAGCATAAGTTAAGATGCTTTTTATAGGCTCGGGTAGAATTCCTCATTTCCTCAATGATCTGAGAAGTTTTTATCTCTGGAATATTACCAAGCAACTCAAATATATTTTCCATCCGGATTATTTCTTTTCGGTAAAGACTGGTAAGGAACAACCTTTTAAGCATTAATAGTATCTCCGGAATCCACATGGAAAGTATAAATACGAGTATGGCTTTCCAATCAAATAATTGAACTCCATTTATCCGGTTAATTGTATCCACTAAAATCTCTACCCGGTTACTTAATGTTTCGGGGTTGTTTGTATTCATCAAGGTTGGAAGTACCTTTTTTATAGCTGCTCTCTTTTCATCGTCGGTAAAGCGCTTTAAGGCATCTTTTCCGATGTTTTGGACTACAGAGTTATATAGGTTTATGTTGTATTGGTAATCAGATTCTCCACCTACGTCGAAGACAGAGAACCTTTGAGCCGGTTTTGCAATAATGTTCTGCTTAATGGCACTCAAATTCGTATACCTAACGACAATAACAGATATTATAACCATAATTAAACTTATGATTTTATAGAAATACAGTCTTTTGATTGAAATATCTGATTCAGTGTAGTCAATTATTGTCTTTGATGTACGATATAAAATGCCTTTCTTATTTTTTTCAAAGAGCGACAAAACGCTGTTTACAACTTTGCTTTCTAAGATGGCGGTTAAAATGTTTTTGTCCTTTAAGAACAAATACCATCCTGCTTTTGGGTATTTGCTTATGACCAGGCCGGTAAATATAAGGAGTATGCCGACTGACAAAATAATCAAGTATGTATTAATCATATTACATCCTCCTTACCGCACGTATTACTACCAAGGAAAATATGCACATAATTATTAACCTTGCTATAATCATGTTCGCCTGGGCATCAACGAGGATGATGTCACTCCCGAACATTGCCCGGTTTACCCAAATTACAGTGGGGACACCAAACACCGCGGTTAAGACTGCAAAAATTTCATAACCGATAAGCCGCTTATTCTTTTTCTTTTCTATTTTGTTATACCGGGCAACGGTTGTTTTCAGATGGTAAAGCTGGTCTACAAGGTTTCCACCGGATGTCTTGTGATTGATAATTAGAGTTACGAAGATGTTGAGCCATGTGCTATCCAGTTTGTCTCTTAATGTGGCAAGCCCATCTTCTATGTATGGTGAATCAGCAATATTCTCAATCATTTTACCAAACTGTTTGTCAAGATTCTTAGATGTATCTAAAAGAGCGTCCTTTACACGAGGTTTATTCACAAAGGCACTTGCAAATTCGTCTATTAACCCCGGTATCTGTTTTTGGATTTTGCTTTTCATCAGGTCAAGTATAAGCGTCATTATGTAATATGGGAAAAATAAAGATATAGCTACAATAAGGATTTTTACATACCATAACTGGCCTACTTGCCATAATAGAGATAATGCAACTATGGATAAAGCAATTAATAACAGTGTTAATATGTCTGCTCTTACATTAAGCTGGTATTCCTCAAGGATGTTAAAGGAAAGGGATTTCTTTATGCTACCTTTGATGATATTTATTCCAGGTAGGTTTGTAATGCCCCCCATCACCTTTGAAGCCCTTTCGGTGTTGCTCTTAATCCGCGCTTTGACCTGTGTGTTAACTCTACCTACATCAAATGTTGATATAGATATGCCAATGACAATACCTACAATCCCCAAGAGGACAAGCAGTATCATAATATAGGTTTCTACAGGATACGTAAACAACACTTTTATGTAGCTGGCAACTCTTTCTGTTATTTCTGTTATCATTATTTCACAACTCCAACCGATTTAATTAATGAATTTACCTTTACAATGTCTTGCTCTGTCATTTCGTATTCCAGGCAAGATTCTTGCATTTCTTTTGAGATCCCGGTTTCTGAAACGATATGTCTGTTATTTTCTTTGTCATACCGGTATAGTTCATGCACCTGGAAGCTCATGGTTTCGTACTTAGCAACGACCTCGGCAACTTTAAACACATAACGACGGCCAGTATTACGATCAAGCCTTAACTGTATAATGATATCTATTGCATCGGCTGCATCGAACTGTGCCTCCTGGTAATTTGTATAGAATCCCGTCTGCATCAGCAGCTGCCTTAAGTCATGTATAGTTCTCTCCGGTGTTGAAGAATGGAACGTAAACAAACTACCTCTTGACTGCCGTAACATTGCTTTTATAAGTTCAAAGGCTTCGGTGTGTGTCCGGATTTCTCCGTACATGATAATGTCGCGGTTGAATCGAAGCATCAAAGAGGTAATTTCGTGAGGCTCATAATAGCCCTCATACTGAAATTCAAGAACATTCTTATTAGGATACTTTTGTGAAAGTGCCAGTTCATGGGTGCTTTCAGCGAGTCCTATCGCTATGTTTTCATCCATGTTTTTAATGATAACTTCGTCTGCCGCCGTAGTTTTGCCGCTACCCATTTCACCGATGATACCAACATTGCGTCTGCCTTTTGTTGACAGCAGAACTATTGCGTCGTGTATCGGTTTGGGCATCAGCGTATCATGCTTATTTTCTTCTTCGATTGCCTTGTAGCTGTGCAATCTGACTGTAACTGCGTAATACCTGCTTAAAGGCGGCTGCGTTGCCGTAACTCTGGCCCCATTCAACAGGATGCAATTATTCTTTGAATTACCTCTGTTTAGTTCTGTCTGCGAATTTGCCAATAACCTGTCACTGATTATTTTTTCGTAGATTTCCGAGGTTTTAAAGCGAAACTTGGTATTAGGGATATGTCTTTTTACTCCTTTGTATTGAACAGTGATATAGTCATACCGGTTTGCAGAAACTTCATTCAAAGTGGTTTCGCATATCAGTTCATCCAGTATGCTGTATCCAAACAGTTCTTGATAGATTATTTGTGTTAGCTTAGACAGCTTTGATTCATAGCTGTCATACTTTGTAAGAGAAAAAGTTTGCAGGTAATCTGCCAACTCCGAATCTATCGGCGTTTTAAGAAGGTTGTCATTTCCTCCGGAATATATATTCTCGAAGTAGTTAATGTGGTATTGTTCGATGATCGTATCTATGGTGTTGTAATTTATGTCCTTACTCATTTCTGTAAGCAGGAAGTATATTTGATTTTTTGTAACTTCTCTTGCCTCCTGAGAACCTTTAGGGGCTTGGAGTTTCATTTCCTGAGTTTCATTCTTGATTCTGTCCAGGTACTTTTTCTTTTCAGAATCTTCTGTTACTATGCTTTTATCTGCCTTTATTTGTTCATCAATCAAGGCCAAAAGTTCTTCCAAAATTACCATAGCCAACCGCCTTTCTTGGATTCATTTTTCAGCTTTTTGGCCTTTTTCTCCTTTTTATCCTTCTTCGGTTTATGCTCGGCTAAAGCATTATCTTCCGGTTTAAAGTTTAGCTTTTTGAGAATGTGCAGAGCTATTTCATTGTTTTGGATAGAGTAATCAGTTTCGTACTGGCTGTATATATCCAAACGCTTTTTGTTCTTCATGTCCTGCATAATATCGCAGGACGGAAGCTCAAATATGTTATGGATTGCATACTTGCTCTTGATATCGGCAGATGTCGGGTAGATTTCCCGATAGCAGTTTATGACGTAAGCAATCGCCTTTTCATGTGTAAAATCAGATTCAATGATATCCATATCCTGCATTAAGACATTAACCAACGCATCTGTACAATTGTCAATAACCATGTTTGATAAGGGAATGTTCTTTCCGGCGCAGGTATCTATGACAATCAAATCGAAGGTAGCCTTTAGTTCATTGATAACCCTCTCATACGTTGCAAGGTTACGATTGGCATAATTTAAAGTAGTATTTTGTGAACCCATAAAATATAGGTTCCCTTGCTGCGCCAGAACCTTTGTATAGTCTAAATCTTCAGCTGTTTCTGACAGTTTGTAATTAACTGCTTTTTCAAGCGTAAGTTCATCCCTTCTAACATCGAAGAGTGGAAGCAGGTTTCCGTAGTTCATATTGACGCAAAGCACCAATATTTTTTTGTCCGGAAGTAGTTTTGCAAAAGTTTGAACAAGATTGTATGTAATAATAGTACGACCGCATTTTTTTGATGGCGACCAAATTGCTAAAGTTTTTCCCACGTTAATAACCTCCCATGTAATAGCTGGTATAGCCCGTTTATTGCTGCTTTTCTTCAATGAGTGATTCTAAGTAATAAGTTTGAGGAATATGGAAACGCTGTACAGCTGGTTCCTGTATTGTATTGCAATATAGCTCGATGATAAGTTTTCCGGATTCTTGTGCTGCAAAAAGTAAGTCCCGTTCTTCTTTGTTCAGCAATAACTTTGCAAACAAAGTTTTCTCTGATGGCATGTCTGATACACTGTTGCCGAACTCGTCGATAAGATCAATAATCTTAACTCGCGGTAAAACAACCTTTGGTAGATCATACTTCCCATTCAGTTCAACAAGAATATCTACCAATGAATCCTTTTTAACCAGCCCTGCAAGCCTTTCCTTTATACCTACTTCAAGGACAGTGTATCGTTCATCGTCTTTATACCACAATGAAGAATCCAGAAAGTTATAGTTGGTAAGGTAATCGCCGGCCTTAATGTCTATGATAGCTTTTTTGCCTATCACTTCGTTTGAATCTAATATCATTGACGGAACAAGGGAAGATTCCCGTACTACCTTTTGAGCTATCAGGCTTTCGTTGATCGTGTCTCCAGGATGTAAGTCGGTTGCAGCTGTATAGACCATCACCCTCTGTTCTGTGTCAAAATCCATAAAATTATAGAAGTAATACACGCCACCTGCTGATAACAGAATGAAGACCCCCAAACAAATAAGTGCCGTTTTGAATGCTACTCGCCTTGTGAGATTCATGCTTTTGCTCTCCTTTTGAAAAATGTTCCTGCTCCCTTTTTAGGAAGTAGTAATTTAAACCTTCTGAGAATTTTGAAATATTGCCTATAGTGATTTTTATAAGATAATTCGGCATAAGAGATATCGCCAGTATTTATGACTTTTTCTCGTTCTGCCGAGTAATCTACCTTTCCGGCATATTGATTGTTGATCATGGATTTCTTAAATATGCTTACCGATAAGTCCGTACTGTTGTTATAGGCCCAAAGGATATACCAAAGTTTTTCTGCAGGGACGGCTTCGGCGATAAGGTTTAAGGCCCTCAATTCATGGATCGATGCCTTTGATGCCATAAAAACAATATGGGAAGAGTTGACCAGGGTTTTAAAGGTAACTGTATCCTTTTCCTTTTGGACAATGATATATAATGCGTCGAAATAGTTATGTGCAAAGTTAACCAGCTTTTTGAGAAGGTCTTCACTGTAACTGTTTTGATGATTAAATTCCTCGCTTAATATGTATAAGTTCGATGGAAGTTTGTTCTTAGGCTTCGCATTTTCCCAGTCCTGATATGTCGGAATTTTATCTTCGGTGATGACTTTCATTATGCCTGAAAGCCCATGTTCTCCTACCAAATTAAAGACAACATCTACATACCCTGAAGAATCAAGGTTAATAAGACCTACCTTATACTCAGGCATGGCTTTTGCTGTAATGTAAGCTAATTCTGATGCAAACTCCGTATTTCCCGGGATACAGAAAATTTTCCGCGAATAGCCGACGATTGTTTTCTTTTCAATTATTTCTGTTCGTGTTTCAATAACCTTTTTTTCAATGATTTTTTCGACTTCTTTGACTTCAACCTCTACCTGTTTGACGACATGCGTTTTTTTTTCACCCTTACCGGTCAACAGGTAATGAGCGTTATCATTCAGGGTACGTTCCGAATGTAACCATTCCAGAATATTTTGTATGGTGAATTTTTCTTTCGCAAAAAAGAAGTTGTTTACATTGAGTTTGAGCAGTTCATTTAAAAGCTCAAGGTTTTCTTCCTTGTCCTCTGAAAGAACTATAACAATTTTAGATTGTGTATTGAGCCGGATATCTTTTATGTTTTCAATAAAATCCTTGTATAAAAGGCTTTCATCCGTAACAGAATCTACACGTTTATAACTCGCTGCATCGAAGATAAGGATAATGTCAGGCTGCTGTTCAACTTCGCTTATGCTTACTGACCAATGACGCAGGCTGCTCAAAGTGTAATCCCAGGCTTCTACATTTATTTTAAGTTCTTGCCCTTTATATTCAGTTACCTTCTCCAGCGCATTTCTTAACGATTCCAGTTCTTCCGGAGCCGCTATGTGTAAATTAATCGTCTGCATTAAAATACCTCATAAAGCATTACATTAATATAAGTTTAACATCATATCGACATATTTACAACACTTTTAACACGGTTTTCATATATTAATTTTATGGTAGTCCTATGTTTTTGACACAATGTTAAAATCTTATTTTTGCATTGTCAAAACGGTTTAATAGCCAATTTACGATTTGCGACGAAAACAGCATGAGTAAACCACCGGCCATAAGCAAGAAAATCATAGACCATCCGATTTTTTTGAGCTTCTCCCACTTCTCTTTTTTTGACCCAAGTATAATTCCCAGTATTGCAAATGCTATATAGAAAGGCCCGTACCGGAGCAATAAGGATTTTACAGTAAGGTTAAGCCTTTGTTTAAATCTTTCTGCCCTGTACTCCAGAGTTTCTTTCTTTATTTCTGTTTCTTCCTCTACAGTAGAAGGTGATGGAGTTACTATTGGCGATGGCGAAGGTGTCAAGGATTTCATTTCCTTTGTAGCCGCCTCAGTAACGTCTTCCATTTCCTTTTTCTTCTTTAAGATGTCATTTACGATAGGTGATTCTGTACTCTTAGCGTTTACAGGTATAATGCTGCTGGTGGTAATTATAATAAACAGAACCACCCATATTGTTTTCTTCATTTTCGTGTAAGCATTTTTCATGTCACCAGACCCCCAATAATAAATTTGTTCCATCTTGAAACTTAATGCCGATTGAATCAATTATATCTGCTTTTGGGAAAAGAATTTTATAGTGCTTTACTTCGCCTGCCAGTATTTCATAATCTGTGTAAATTGAATTTATAAGGATATGTGGATATGTGTTCCCTCCATATGTAGCAAAAATGCCATAATTGCTGTTTTCAATAAAAGTATCTTTGTCACCGCTATTAACTATGACGGCTAGGATTATATAACCTTCAGATGTCTTATACTGCTTATAAGCAGATATAGTTGTATTTTCATTTATGCTGTATTTCTTGTCGATATCTTCTGTTGATATAACCCCAATATCTGCTATTGTTTTGGGTTCTGAATCAAAGATTGTGAAAGTATAGGGCATGAAGGAATTGCTGGTGTCCTGAGCCTCACCACCATAGTAATCTATAAGAAAACCGGTCAGCATAACGCCGCCCTGCACTGTTGATAAAGATTCTGCCTTAAATGCTTTCTCGGTTGTGTATGAGTATTTTTGTTCAAATGCTTCAAAAGGAAGTCCTAGCTCCTTTACATATTCCGGATTAAGCATATCATATGCTTTTTGATGTTCGTTCGTATTTATAGCTTCGATAAACTCATATACTATGCTATTCGCTTCATTAAAGGCATCGAGATTTTGACCCATTTTTACGGCTGTGTCGCTTCTTTCTTCTGTTTTTACAGGGTTTATTGCCTCTTGTACAAGCTCTGCTCCTGGTATCTCCTGCTGTTCTTCATTGTTCTGTGACCCCTCTTGTTCTTCTTGTGGTGCCGATGTGGGACGATAAAACAAGTTATACCCTAAAAGGGCAAGGACAGCGATGAGTATTATAGTACCAACTATTTTACGCAGCATTGATAATTATTCCCCCCTAAATTTATATACCAATCGAAAATACTTGACAAACTTAGTAGGTGCATTTCCGTCATAATATGTCGAAACGTTATTGTGGCTGATGACGATCTGGCCCGCAGGTTTTCCAGCACTTGAATAAAGCCTGCCACCGGCATGTATAAATGAGGGAATACCATCTATTTCACCGATATACATGCCAACATGGTCTATGCCTCTCGTATAGCCTATATCCCCCGGACGCAACTCGTTTTCCTTTACAGGTAGAAGCATGGCCGACACATATTGATTTTGAGTTCCATGTGGGAATTCTTTTCCTTCCGGAATTAATATTTGGTTGAACGCCCAAGTTATGAAGCCTGAGCAATCTAATCCATATGGTATGCTCTTGCCCGTACTCCAGCTGCCGGTTGAAGTGACAGTTTGAAGACTGCCCCACTTTGGGTCTACACCGATTTTGTCATATTTTCCACCCCAAAAATATGGAACACCTAAAAGGCTCTTTGCTGTATTGACGAGATCATTCCGAGAATACTTTCCAGTAACCGTAGGTAAATTAATATCTAAATCTACTGGCCGCGCAAGTAAAATAGAAGGTTCATCCAATTTGTCAAGAACGCCCATTTCGCTTAGTGCAAGTGTAAACATTTCGACACATTCATATGAATTGGGAAGGCTTTTTATAATATCATATAAATCTGCCATGTTTGATTTTTCTAACCGGCTTTCTAAAAGAAAACTTTTAAAAGAATCCAAGTTTACTTCAAATTCAGGTTCACCCATTAATAGGTTTTCATCTACCTGGTATTGTTTTGAGTAACGAGTTTTTGTTATTGTTTGTGTTGTCCATGTATCATAATAAGGCCGAGTATGATCAGGTTCCCATACGCCGGTTTTCGGATTTTTTGTATAATAATATCCGGACGGTGTGGATGATTCATGATATTCTATAGGCCCTTCTACGGTAACATACTCACCCCATTGATGTTCTGTTGTAGTTACCTTTTTTGTGTAATTGAAGGTGTATTCCCCAAATGCGGTTTTGACTTTTTCCAAATAAGATAGTGGGTATATGTATTTATCTTCTCTTACTGTAACGGTTTCGCTCGTTACACTCCCATCGACTTTATTAATAACAACTACTTCTGATTTATTTGTTACTTCCCTGGTATATTCACCCGGTTTAGACCATGTGTATTCCGGAAGTAGATATTTCTTCGCAGTTTTTGGAACTATTCTATCCCAGGTCAAACTTTCATCCAAATGGGATTGATTAATGTATATATCTATTCCTGCAAGCAACTGCCACCATAGACGATAAGCGTATGATGCCTGTTCTTTTTCGAGGGTTGTTTTTGAATGATTTATAGTATTCGTATCATTTCTGATCACATAACCGTTATTAGTTGTTTTTATAGATGTTGTCAGCTTTATATCTGCCTCTGCATCTTTTTCTACTGTCTCGTTTTCTAATTCCATATACTGACGCAGAATCTTAAGATTTATGTCATACTGCGATCTAAACCTTGCTAATTCAATATCACTAAGACCATCTATGTAGTTGATTATGCTTTCTGTATCTGTACTTGATACCTGTATGCTTATATCTTTTGTAAAATCCTGAACTTTTATTTCTGTAACCATATAGTAGACCAAATATATAACTATCGGGATCACTAACAACAATAAAGCATAAGGACCAAGAGCCTTAATTACTGAAAGTCCAACATGCTTTAAACCTTTTCCAAGAAGTTTAAGTCCTTTTTTTGCAATCCCTCTGCCGGCATCGGCTACTTTTCTTCCTGCACTTTTAGTTATATCTTGCATCAAGCTGTCTTGATTATTGTCCATATACTCGCTCATTTTTTCACCCCAACGAAGGACAGGTGAGCATATAACCCACCTGATTACTTCATTTGTTTTTTCAGTTTTTCCATTGTTCCCTTGAAGGTCTTTTCTATTTCAGGGAACTTGATTGTCAATAACCGTTCCTTCTCCTGCTGCCTTTCTTCAGCTGTAATCTCCTTCTTTTCTCCTGTGCCACCATACTGGTATTCATCACACAAGCGTACATTTTGTTCCTTATACAGAGCTTCTTTAAAGTTTCTGATTTCACGGCCATTGGAATCCTTTAAAAAAGGAGCCATGTTATAAATACAATCCTTCATATATGTGGAAGCTGCAGGATCAATAATGTATCCGCTATCCTTCAACATTACCATTAAGATTTTGTATAATTCTTCTGCTGAATATGGTGTAAATGTAAAGGAGTAAGGAACCCTTGATTTCAAGCCAGGGTTTGAATCAATAAATGTTTTCATTTGGTCAGTGTAACCGGCAAATATTACCACCGTATCTTGGCGGTTATCTTCCATGAGTTTTACGATTGTGTCAATGGCCTCATTCTCAAAGCCATGACCATCCTTTGGCGTAAGGGAGTATGCTTCATCAATAAATATCACACCGCCCTTTGCTTCATCGAAGATTTTCTTTATCTTTGGAGCCGTTTGGCCGACATATTCTCCGATCAAATCACCGCGATCATATTCGTAAAGCTCTCCACCTTCCAGATAACCGACACCATACAGGATCTGGCCCATAATTCTTGCCACTGTTGTTTTGCCGGTACCTGGAGGTCCTTCAAATACCATGTGCATGGTTGAGTTTTTCTGTTTAATCCCGTATTCTTCCTTCTTCTTACGCATCTGAATATCAGCAAGGAACTTTTTAACTTCACCTTTAAGAATATCCATGCCAATCAGGTTATGGAGTTCTTCCAGAGCTTCAGCCAGAACTTCCTTTCTGGTTTCATCTTCAGATTTCTTATTCGATGCCGTTTCCGTTTTATAATTCTGAACTTTGCCACCAGCTGCCTGTTTACGTCTGTACTCCATGTCTACTTTTTTAATATTGGCAGCTATATCAGAAGGCATTTTATCGTATTCGCGGTTTTCAATGATCTTCTTGTCCTTCTCGGATAGACCAAAGGGAGCAATTACAGGAGTAATTTTAACTGTAGCACTTGTCATGCAAGCAATGGCAACGAGATAAGGTACTACCGAGACAACATAAAATATTGCGTATGATATGACGATCCCCAATGCACCTAAAAGCAACGGCCATCCTTCCTGCACCGATAAAATAATAATAAATGTGCCTGCTAATACTGGGGCAATGTTAAACTTAAAGAAACCCATAGCAGATATTTTGAAAAAATAACCAAAAGTGTACTTCTCTAAGCTTAAAAGCCTGTTTCGTATAAATATCAAAACCAAAACAAATATGTTGAATAATAAACCGTATGTATATAGACGAAACAAAACAGGGAAACCGTATATATTACGGTTAATTTCATAAAACCATCTTTGTTTTTCTGCACTTGCAAATAAAGATGGAGTAAGTGCAGCCATTGTTACCAAAAAGACTAAGAACATAAAGAGGTTAAATACTTTATTTCTGTCCCCTTTTTTCTTAAGGATTTCATACTCAGTTTTTTCCTTTATGTAGCTCTCCTCGTCTATATTTAAGTTTATCTTTGGATAGTTATTAACTGTCATTTACTTCCCTCCTTTTTACAGTACTTCTACTTATATTTTAACACATTATAGACACAAAAACAACACCGAATTAACACGCATACACTACTGCCAACATTATTATTTATTATTCTTTGTCGTATAGTATTGATCCCGCATCGTTTTTAACCTTCTTATGGTTTCCACCCTTCCTTTTGCTTCCATCTCCATAGAAACAGAAGAGTTAAGTTTTTGCTTTGCTTCTGTGAGGCTAAGTTCCTGTTGCTGTGTTGCTTCTAAGGCACTATAATATTCTGGCACATACTTATTTTTATCTTCCATGTTATCCATTGCGAACTTAATTCTACTGCGTTCTCTTTGATTTAGGCCGGGATTTTTATATTCTTCAAGAAGGTTTCTGTAATCTTCTGAGTATTTGTTATCACCCATTCGTTTATCAGCTACATCAAGATTACTTTTCAATAATTCTAAACGAATATTTTCTGCGCTTACATGTTGTTTTAATTCCCCTGTATTTTGATGTAGCGTGTCCATATATTCAATATTACTATCATTAGCATATGTATTGGCTTGCGCCTTCTTATTTCCAAGGTATCCAAATACCCTTGTAGCACCACCAATAATGTTTCCTGCTACTTCTCCGGGTAAGCCACCTACTTTACGACCTATTGAACCCATAAACGCTGCATTATATTTTTGAGAGGGATCTATATATCCGAAGTATTCTTTTGCGGCATGAGAAAATGTTGTTTGTTCAGCGTCTGCTTTTTTAACTATCGCACCAAAGGTTTCAGCAGTATCAGTAACCCGCTCACCTACGCGACCACCCACTCCAGAACCAACGGAAGCTCCTACCATAATACCACCTACAGGATTCTGACCAGCTCCCGCCATAATCATTCCACCTGCAAGACCTAAGCCTACAGCGCCAAGAGCTTTACCTGCGGTTGCCGGAGCATTATGCAACATCCTTTGGAAAGCAGTTTGACCTTTATATGCCAAGCCGTTTTCTGTAGTTTCTGCCCCCCCTGCAGATCCCCCGGCTATAGAACTGACTGCTGACTTTACTTCACCTGATGATGCTTGAGCCGCCCCAGAACCTTCTGAAGAAGAATGTTCTTTCTTTTTACCAAAAGCTCTGCCGGTCATCCTGCCAAGTGCCATTAGGGGAGCCAAACCAAGCATATTTGCAGAAAAGCCAAGGGCAGAATTGTAATTAAATGACTCCAAGCCAATTAAACTTCTGACCAGCATTGCTATACTATTTAAAGCCATCAGCCCGGCCATGGCTACCCAAAACATTTTCGGGCGAAGTGCTGGAGATTGGCCAAAAGCATTGATAGTCTTCAAAACAAAAACGAGTGCAGCTGCATGAATAGTTTGAGTAAAAATGTTTCCTACCAGCTCATTAAACCATGTTTTAATAGCACTCCTTCTCTCCGGGATGATACTTATAACGGCTGCAACGGGAGTAAATGCAAAGATTATTCCTAATGACAACATTCTTACTGTATATTGAAAATTCATCATGGCTATCATAAATACAGCGAGAAATGTGACTATTACCATCGCGATACTTGATGTATTTGGGTTATACAGCATATCCAAGAATGAGATTTTTTCCTCTGAGGGTACAAGCCATTCATAGAAGGCGTCTACACAATGGATATTTAGTTCTGCGAAAAATTGGAATAGGTAAAAGTAAAATTTCATCAGGAGTATGGCAAAGAACATGCCTTTAAAAATTTCCTTTGCGTATGTTAATGAATCATGATTGGTAGACTTCGTTAGAAGCAAAAAGCCAGCAAAAAGCACTACCATTACAAGTGCCAAGATACTATAATTTTCAAGAATATTTCTGAAACTATCTAAAATGCCGAAATATTCTTGCGGAAAGATACCATATATAAAACTATCATAGTATCCCCTTGTAGTGTTTGTAGAGCCATAGTTTGCTACAATAACTACCCCTAAATTGGACAAATCTTTAGTACCAAAGACGTTCATTGTGGCAGGTACATATGCTGCTGTTAATGTATATCTTTCGTTTTTGTACTCGACTACTAAATTTGAAGGGAATTCATATACTCTACCACTAGCACCAGTGAGCAATTCAAGTGTGTTTCGTGGATAGATTGAATACTTGCCAAACTCGCTATCAACGTACTGGGTCAAAAATTGTATGAAAGTCATGCTACGGGTGTTAAGAAAGTTCTGATCTAACTTTTTTTGTAACTCCTTTGAAAAATTATTAGCGTCACGCCCAAAGACCACATTTTTATCTATATTCAATCCACTAAGTACATTTGCCAGAGTATTTGTTGGATTGATAGATAATCCATATGTTGTATAAATTTGAGCATAAGAACCTAAATTATTCAAATTATTCTCGAATATTATTTGTTCTCCTGCACGACCTGTCGGACGCATAAATACTAATTGGGTTATATCTTCCAATGCCAACCAAGACATAATAGATTTGGGTATGGAAAGAATAATCTCTGTTATAACTTTTTCTACAGGCCCAGGCTCCCGATCTGCGTTTATAACTATTTCATCTTCGTCGTAAAACGAAATTTCACCGGTTGCTAATGAAACCGAAGAAAGCAGTATGGTACTTATAATGAATATAAGGAAAAAGGAGATAAGTTTATATTTCATAATTCGTATCACTCCTTTATTCATTGGGGTTGGTGGAGAACATTTTGTACTCATATGGCATGGGCTTTGTTCTCATCTGGATCATTTCATTCTCAACTATAAGGATACATTCGCCCTTATCGAAACTTAACAACCTTGTTTTTACACCTTCAGGCAGGTTAAATTTCTTGTCCACCGCATCTATATCCATAGCATCCTGCTTCATCAAGAATTTGGTTGAAGCATTTTTCAGTATACCAAGGCCCTGTTGTTTTCTTAGAAATACTTCAAACCCTTGCGTTATTGGGTGCATACCGATATTTCGACGCCTTGCAGTACGGCAACGTTCTTCGAGCCAATCTGCTTCATCCTCTTCGACCATCATATTTTGTGCTTCTTCAATAATGATGTCTTTTGGCACCTTTTTAGGCAGTCTTTCGTAGGCATTCCAGCTGTTTGTCGTTGCCAGATAAAGTCCCAAGGGTTTCATGATTTCATCCAGATCGGCAACACACATTCCAACAAGTAATTCGTTTTCAAAGTCAACGGTTGTTTGGCAATCAAATATTGTTTGACCTTTTATCTTTCCGGCAGTCGTAAATGCTTTAATGATTTCTGCCTCTTCGGTAAGCTCTCCGGCGAACTTTGAGGCTTTCATGTGTTCATACAGGTTACATAGCTGCGGCATCTTTTTTGTAACTTGCCGCATACTGTAAGAACCATCAGCAAGTACATTGCTCATTTCATAGATGGTATCAGGGCTGTAGTTAATTCTTTTTTCAAAGTAGCAATCTTGTATAGCTTCCTTTATACGGATTTTTTTTGAGCCGGTTATCGACCTCTCTGTTATCAAACGTATTAGCTTGTAGATAAGAGCGGCCACAGTGTTTACAGCATCGTCAAGGTCTACAACCTGTTCCCCAGTTTGAGTGTTTAGTTTCACAGTAGGTACCGGAAAAACATTTAAGGTGTATCGGTTGTTCATTGAATTGAACTCGATATACTTGAAGCCAAGGTTTGTTATCCATCCTTTATGCTCTTTATCACGATCATACTCAATAACAGATGTAAAGATATTAAAAGACAGGTTGCGTGAACGAAGCATTTTTTCTTTCATGGACTTACCTGACCCGGACTGACCAAATGTTAATGAGTTATAATTCTGCATACTCGGATGTCTCGGATGGTACATTACAATTTTGCCGAAGGGATCTTCACCAATCGGAATGCCGTTGTTATGTGAAATGGAACCAAACCCATATGGGAAAAAATCCGCAAGGTTACTGGATTCTATGGGCTTAATGGCATAAGCAAAATCATTTTTAACATTGTCACAAGGAGTAAGAGCCATTAAAGCATTAAGCTGTTTTGTGTCTGCTGCCCTGAAATGAATACCATTATTCATCATTCGTTTAACCATGACGTTACTGTACTTTTTTACATTCTGTATGTTTTCACCGCTGACCGTAGCCTGTATAGCAACATTATAGAGGTTTTCAATATTTCTGCGTAACCGTTCTTCCTGAGACTCCAAATCCCTGAGTTGGTCTACCAGTTCGCGTTTTTTGGTATTTTTTTGTGCTGTGTCCAAATCAGAACGTAAACCTTCAATTTTTCGTGAAAGGGTTCTTCTGGCCTTTTCTTTATCACTTGCGCTGGTATGGATGGCTACATCACAATCTGCATCACCGAAAACACCCATGTATAGGTCATTAAGGTTTCCAAAAAACGTGTTTTCTGAAGTCATAGTGGCCATGAAGCTCCGGAAGTACCTAGTGATATTTGAAGTGGCCCCTACTTCTACATAATAGTCATTTGCAATTCCGTTTATTGTCTTATCATTTTTCCCCAACTCTTTTATAAGGGAAGGGGAAACGATATCCTTCTCCGAAGTTCCGTTGTATGTCTCTTTATTCTTATCTATCTTTGTTTCTTCTGCACTGGTATTTTTATTTTCTTCAGCCTGAAAACTATATGATGTTTTACTTTTCTCTTCACTCTTTTTCTTAAATAGATTAGTTTTCATCGGATACTGCTACCTCCTTATTAGTCTCTTTGATTGATTTTTGTTCTTTAGCTGCTTTGGCAGCGTTAGCGTTACGTTCAATGGTAACTAAATCAAGCTGCAGCTCCTTAATAAAATCTTCTACTGTTGTAGACGTTTTTACTTGTGATAACACACCCTGGGCTATAGTTTCCTCGACATCTTGAACGTATGCCATATCTCTGTTGTAGGTGTGATTAAAATAATCGAGTACGCCATATTTATTCAGCATCTTTGTCCCTATTCCTGCCCTGGACAGGCCATTAGCAATAATAACGGCAGCATTATTCAATTCCGCTTCGGCGATATTTCTCAGTTCCTTTTCATCAAACTTTTTCTTGCCACCGCCCATATTTTTTGTAAATGCGGACATGACCGCATTCTCTGAGCTTAGAGAACTGCTTCCTTCCATGTTTTCTTCCGCATCGACTTTGAGAATAATAAAGTATTTTCTTTCTCGCCTTTCATGCTCCTCATACTCTGTAACCATTTCGCTCAAAACCTGGTTTAGATGCTCATACAGCTTTTGATGCTTTTGTTTAATGTCAAGATTCCGTTTCTGTTGTTCATCGACGAAATCTTTAAACCGCAGTATACGGGTTTGTATGATTTGAGTCCAGTCTACGGAAACACTATCAATAGTATTTCTATACTCCTCCCAAGCGACTGCTTGTTCGGCGGGCGACTTAATTGATATGTTAATTGGGGTTATCTCCAACATCCTTCTATATTTATTATCCGGAAGGACAACAAGGCCATCGGGTTCGATTTCTTTATAATAGATTAAATCCTGTGTGGTTTTTCCTTCAATTGCTTTTTTTGATTTAGTTTTGCCCGGTTTGATGTAGAACATATAAATAACCAAGCCGGCAATTAATGCTAGTATGATATTTTCAAACGAAAATAAGCTCTGATTACTGCTTTTTTCTTTGACTTGTTCTATGTAACTGCTGCCTTCAGCAAAGGTGTGTATATTCATTAAAGTAAGTGACAATGTTAACAATAATTTTCCATATACTTTTTTCATCACCCAGCCCCCTGTCTCTATCTCTGAAAATTTGTTTTGTAATTCTTTTTCCTGATTTTAAACTTGATGAACGATAATAGAAATTGCGAAAATGCCATCCCGGATGAATGTTTAAGGTATGCCATAGCAGCACAAAGGCCCAATGGAATAAGGTTATAAAAGCCACCTATGATTTTTTCAAGGCCCATAAATAAGGACAAGCCCATTTTATCTAGCGGTATGGGAGGGATTATTTCATAACACTTTGATGTTAAGAACAGTCCGAACCCCAACCAACCAACCTGGGCAAATGTCAAATTCAATATTAAGGTTTCCTTCACAGTTATCTTCGTAAGTGGATGATACTCAAACGCTTTACTCATAATGAATAAAAAGGCCGGATAATAACACCGGCCTTCCCCCTTCCGCGTATGTACAGATATTATTGACCTACAAGACTCAATATCGTGGCAACAACAGCTTCAGTTTTAAAGATCATAAAGGTTGCCAAAAGTATAGGAATTGCAAGAATTTTAACGGTTAACATTGCCTTCTGACCACCAAAGATAAGCATACCACCACCGATCAGTACCATGATAACCAGGGCTAACACCGCAATAACACGGACCGTCTGAACAGTTGAACCCACGAACTGGTCTGCTTGTTGAGTTAATCCACTGGTTGCATTTTGACCCTTTGCACTGTTTACTGCACCCAACATGCTTCCGGGAGTGGGCGTCGCTCCCGTTGCCTGAGCTGCTACACCAAATAAGAAGGTGAACAGCAGCGCGACCATGATCACAAAGTAAAGTTTTTTGTTCTTCTTCATAAGAACCCTCCTACATAAAATATTTTCGTTAAATCTGGACAAAGAAAAAACCGATACAATCTGTACCGGCTTGTCTTACAGTAAATAATATAAAAGAAAGAAGTTTTTAATTTATGCAACTTAAGTATAGCATAATATGTAAAGCCGGTCAATACTATATTCTTTTTTGTGTTGTTGCGTTTCAAACGCTACGGCGTGTATGTTTTCATATGCTTTCTCCTTTCCTGTCGAATTCTATATTATCATAAATTTCAATTATTTTCAATATAATATTACTCTAAATCTAATACCAAATTAACATGGTGTAAAAAAAGGGAATGAGATATAGGCAAAGCCTATATCTCAAATACCTGAGTAAAGTTGTCTGAACCATCGTACTGAATAACCTTGTCTGAAAAGGTTTTTAGCGACTCACCACCACTAGCTGCCAGCTGTATTGAGTAAATTGAAGTCTTGGTTTTTTTCTTTTGTTCTTGAATGTTTTGGATATAAAGTTGATCCAAATAGGCATCTCCGTCTGTAATGAATATTATGTCTGCCTTTTTCAATTTTTTCTCTTTTGTTATAATGCTCATTGCCTCATTAAGAGGATGATAAAAGTTTGTTCCACCACATGCGTATGGGTTAAGCATTTTTTGGATATTTTCTATGCTGCCCGTTACCATGAACTTGTCTTCAATCCCGTCGGTGAAATCTATCAGGTAAAACGGTCTTTTATCTCTTTGTGCTATGCAGAACAAGGCGTATGCCACTCCTGTAGCCCATTCCATGCGTTTTTCTGTAGAGGTTAGATTGTCTTTCATACTTCCAGATTTGTCTACGCAACACACTATCGGGCCTTTTCCTGCTTTTTCTTTTGCTGTTTTTGAATACTGTAAACACTCACCCTCTGCAAAGTTTTTCAAAAAGCTGTTCTTTGTTGCCGGGTTAGCATATAGGAGAAGTTCGTTTGGTAACAACCTTTCAATATTATTACCCATTTCTACGTCTTGTTTTGCTGTTGTTGATTCAATCTTCTCCTTTTTTTTCTTCATCGCTATTTGTTTCATTTTGCCGGCAATGTCCATGCATTTTTTAAGCGTTGGGTTTTTCTTCAACATCTCTGTTATTGCAAGAGCGTTTACAATATCATTCTCTGACTCCTGCCCTTTCCCCGACCCACAGCCGCTTCCAGGTTGAATTAACGACCTTATCTGTTGTGTATCCTTCATTGTAGAACCGGTAGCATCTTTAATAGCTTGGGATAATTTTTCCTTACCCTTTTGGCTGTTTAAAAATTTACCGATATCCTGCGATAAGGAATCTGTTAGTTTCTCAGCTTTTGTATTTGATTGCTGGCTTTTTACCTGCTGTGTTTTAAGGGCTTTTTGCATCTGCTTAATTTGTTGCTGAAGCTGGTTAACCTGGTCTTGACCACCTTGAGTTGATTCACCCTGCTCCTGTCCTTCAGAAGATTGCTGGTCTTGCCCTTGCTCTTCCTGAGATTGTTCAGAATTATTAGTTCCGTTCTCAGGCTCTTTCTCGGGTTGTTCAGGTGGGGATTGCTGCTGCTGTTGCTGATCCTTTAACTGTTGTTGGAGCTGCTTCAAGCTTTCCCTAAGCATTTCTTCTTTGAGTTTGTTATTTTCTGCCTCTTTTTGTGCTTCATTCATGGCCTTCATTTTTTCTTCATTTGCTTTGAGAACGCCAGAGATAACATTATTTACCGCACTCTCTAAATTCAGAACCCCCAAACTTGAGGACAGATGATCAAGTGTTGTAAATTCACGCATACCTTGGAACTCCGGAAGTTCGTATACACTTTGAAGTATTTGTTTGTTAATTCTCAGAGGCATATCCACAAATCTTTTTACTTCGGGTGTGTATTTGTACAGACCCGCCCACAAATCCCTTTGAAGGGAAGGGAAAGAGGGGAAAACCTTTTCCCCGTTATCCCTCATATCCTGAAAAACCCTGGATTTATTCATCACCGAATCAAACTTCATACGATCAAAAGCATCCAGATTTTCAAGACAGGTTTCTTTATTCAGTAACATAAGTGTACCTCCTACCCTAAATATCTATCCCCATGCAAACATGTACGATTTCCTTCTTGTAGCTTTCTATGTTTGTAAGCAATGTGTCTATCGCAGCTTGTTTGTTGGGGTATTGACCTTTCAGCTGATTCAGCTCGTTACAGATTTCCTTGAGTTTGGCGATTCCTTCTGTCGCGTTATTTGCTGTCTTTGCCTGTATAGCAGTATTCTTAATGCTCTTGGCCATGTTGGTGAAATTTTCGAGCTGGCTTGTAAACCTGTCTACACAGTAGTTTGCAACAATTGCGGCAACCAATTTTTCTTCCTCCGGTCTGAGCCAAAGAACATTTTTTAAGCAGGACAAGTGTGTTGTATCTGCTGTATTGCAGTTATCCATCAATGCCGTTGCTTTTATAATGTTTATACATTTGACCCACCGGCGCGTGGAAGGGTTTATACCTTCTTTTGCGAGATCCGTTTTTATCAGCATCATGGTATCAAGTACACCCGCGCTTACCGAAACCTGTTTTGCCGCGTTTTGCAGCGTAATGACTTCTTTTCCGGATATCATTGGTACTGCCGATATTTTTGGCGCAACAGATTTGTTCTTCAAGAGTGACAGAAGGCTGGAATCTTCCTTGATGTAGTCTACCATAAACCTTGTCATAAAACGGTCATCCAACGCCTCTAACCCTTCATCGTCCTCCGGAAATTCATTTGATGCCCCGATTAAGCTCATGAGAGGTGTTTGCATCGGTGTTCCATTGTTGTAGAACAGCCTTTCATTGATAATTGTAAGCAGACTGTTCAATATTGCACTGTTTGCCTTAAAAATCTCGTCCACAAACCCAATGTGAGCTTCCGGCATTTTCCCGATGGTGTTTCTTTTGTATATCCCTTGTTCAAGCTCCTTAAGGCTCAAGGCCCCGAATATTTCTTCCGGTGTCGTAAATTTTGTTAATAACCATTGGAAGTAATTGAGGCCGACAAAGCACTTGGATGCAGTCATTATCAGCTCGCTCTTTGCTGTACCAGGAGGGCCTATCAACAAGGTATTTTCCTGTGCCAGCAGGGATATCAAGATGCCATCAATAATTTTTTCTCTTTCCAGGAATACGGTTTTTAAGTAATCCCGAATCGCTAAGTAATTTTTCAGTTCTTGCATAAAATAAAACCCCTTCCTCTTAACTAAAGTTAAGAATTGTTTCTTATCTCTGTAATGCGGTCTATTATTGTAGCCGCTTGCCTTTGCAGGATGCCGGTTAGATCATTCATCTCTTTCATGTTCAGAGAGAGTGAGCTTTGATAATCCTTAAATCCCTTTAATATATCCTTGATGTCCTGAAGCTTCTTATTTCCTTCTGCCCTGTTCTCGGAACCTGATGTAAGGAAATCTGCCGCAGCCTGCATTGCTTCTTTGATATGATCATACAGCTTTTGACGAACCATATCTTTGTTCTCGGCACTATCAATTAACGGCACCTTGTGGGCTTCACTTTCTCCTATTTCCTTCACCAATGATAGAAGGTTGTTAAGGCGATCTTCATGCCCTTTTGGAACATAATAAACACCGCCTGTAGGACGAACTGGAATTGGCCTTAAGCTGAGAAGTATATTACATACCATCTCTCGGATGTGCCTCCCGTTATAATGCGTAAGACATTTTGGAAAAACATCCTTTACCTTTTCTGCCAACTCATACGCACGATTGCTGTTGCTTGAGCAGGTAATATCACCCGAGGCTCTATCAAATTTAAGAACGGCCATTTCTGGCTCATATGATAGAGACTGATTCTTCTTATCTACATATTCAACAACAATGTGACGGATAATTTCATCCTTGTTAGAGCATACCTCACGAACCAGGTAGTTTTCTGTTACACCTTCAAGGTACGATGAGACTCCACGCTGCTCAATGGTATTCGTTGCCCGACGAAACGCATCTCCGGGGTTGATAGGTCTTGGTATAAATTCATCAAGTCCATACTGACTTAGCAAAACATATAAATTGTCTCGTGATATGTCAGCGTCCCAAATGCTGTACCAAACCAGATAACCTAAAAGTCCGGTTGCATTGCTTCCGTTATCCACAGCTGTCATCCTTTCCATCAATTGCATAAATAAAAACCTCCCTTCACAGCTTTTAGCTGCGTATATATTTTTTTATAAAAAAACAACAAGAGGACAAGCCCCATGCTGTGAATTTTTGCTTTAAATAAAAAAATCCGTTATCTACAGAAATGTAGATAAACGGACTTACTTTTAAAAATTTATTTCTTTACCGACATTGGTCGAGTGCCGTATCGGTCTGAGCAATACTTATAATATAAGTACATTATAATACACGATATGGATTAATTCAACAGAAATTTAAAACACCTCGATATTTTCGACAAATATGTGTTTGATAGTTTATGTAATAAATGGTATAATATAGCCAGGCAATCGGAAAAAACAGGGATGATTAGGTTCCCACCTTCTTTTTTACTTTTCTTATTACTAATGAAAGACCAGCTAATTAAAGTCAAGAGTTTTTAAGAAAAATTTTGAGAAATTTTTTTAGGCTCCTGACGTTAATGAAACGCATGACAAC
>ENA-UOYA01001480-UOYA01001480.1-activated-sludge-metagenome-genome-assembly--contig:-NODE-1480-length-24758-cov-10.598025_pt1 | contig 24758 bp, 9 predicted proteins | sample MGYA00238163_ERZ764804 | MGnify/ENA primary metagenome ERZ764804 (study PRJEB28919, sample SAMN05720223) | activated sludge metagenome | isolation source: Anaerobic digester | place: Hong Kong... | reverse complement strand
TGCATTGTGCATTACAAAAGTTGTTGATGTTCCTTCATATATTCCCTCGGTGACATGCCGTACATATTCTTGAACATGGTCGAGAACGAGGCGGAGTTGTTGAATCCGCAGGCGTACATCACCTCGGTCACGTTCTGATGCTGGTTGGCCAACAGGTTGGCGGCTTGTTTGAGTCGGATGTTACGTATCAGGTCGTGCGGAGTCTGATTGGTCAACTCCTTCATCTTGCGGTGCAGATGTACGCGGCTGATGCCCACTTCGTCGGCGATCATGTCTACGCTGAGTTCGGAATTTCCGATGTTCTTGTTGATGGTCGCCATCACCCTTTCGAGCAACCGCTCATCGGGTGATTTCATCTGTACGTCGTCCACCTTGTTCTCCTGACTTTCGTTCCCCGTAAACTTGTTTCGTAGCAGATTTCTCGCATTGAGCAGGTTCACGATTGTGCGGCGCAGGATGTCCATGTTGAATGGTTTCACGATATACGCGTCTGCACCGGTCTCCAAACCTTCCAGCCTGTCCTCGTCGCGACTCTTGGCGGTCAGCAGAATCACAGGTATCTGATTCGTGTTCACATTCGATTTTATCTTCGTACACAGCGTGTTGCCGTCCATCTCTGGCATCATGATATCGCTGATGACCAGGGCGGGAATCTCTTTCAGAATCACAGGCAACGCCTCGCGCCCGTTGGTACATTCGATGACGGTATATTCGTTGCCCAGTTCGCCTTTCAGATACGTTCTGATCTCGGTATCATCCTCAACCACCACAATCGTCGGCCTCTTCTTGTTGTAGGTCTGCGGACGGGGAGCCTCTATCACTTCGTTATCTTCTTCTTCGATATCTTCGATGCCATACAGCGGCGTGTCGGTATTGCTCGTGTCGCCTGCCACCATCTCTTCGGGTTTCAGGTGTGCGCAACCCATTGGGATGGTCACGGTGAATGAACATCCCTTGCCGTCCGCATTGTTAGCGGCAGTGATGGTACCGTGATGCAGTTCCACGAGCGAGCGCGTCAGGTCGAGTCCGATACCCGTTCCTGCCTGTCGGTCGTTGGTCACAGATGCGGTCTGATAGAACCGTTGGAAAATCTTCTCCAGTTTGTCTTCGGGTATCGTCTCTCCGTTGTCGCTCACCACGATGGTCGCGTAATGTTCGTCGTGGGTGATGCGGATGATGACTTCGCCGCCCGACGGGGTGAACTTGAAGGCGTTCGAGAGAATGTTCATCAGCACCTTGTCGAAGTTGCCGCGGTCTATCCACACATTCAGCGTGTCACTGTCGTGCTCGAATTTCAGACTGATGCTCTTGGTCTTCGCCTGTTGGGCAAAGAGGTTGTGTATGTCGGCGGTGAAGCCGATGAGGTCGGTTTCGCTCATTCTCATCGCCATTTGTCCTTTGTCTATCTTTCGCAGGTCCATCATCTGGTTGATGAGGTTCAATATACGTTCGGCATTCCTCTTGATGGTCTTGTACACGCCCTGCCGCTGCGGGTCTTTGTCATCTTTGAGCAGCGAGAGCAGCGGGGCCACGATGAGCGTCATAGGGGTTCGTATCTCGTGGCTGATGTTCATGAAGAAGCGCAGTTTCGCCTCGCTCATCTCTTCGGCATGGATGTGTTCCTGCAGGCGCAGATTGTCCTGCTCCTTGCGCTTGCGCATGCGCAGGTACCAAAGTATCATGAATGCCAGTACCAGGAAATAGAATATCTTTGCCCATACTGAGAAGTACCATGCGGGATGGATCACTACCGTGAACTCCTTGACGTCGGATTCCGTGCCGTTGTCCTGGGCTTTCACCTTGAACCGGTATGTGCCCGAAGGCAGATGACTGAATGTGATATCGTTTCTGCCTTGTTGCAACCGAATCCATTTCTCGCCGTTCAGACTGTAAAGGAATGTGATGCGTTCCGGGTTGTCGTAGGTGAGCGTCGAGAGGTAGATGGCGAACGAGTTGTCCTGATGGTTCAGGTTGAAGGTCTTGGTATACATGGCAGTTGTGTCGGAGATGGTGTAGCTGCCCGATTTCATTCCTGCGATCACGTTTGTGCCGCCGATGGTGAAGTTGATGAGGCTGACGGACAGATGTCTCTTCGGCTGGTGCATCTTCATCGGGTTGAACACGGTGATGCCTCCCATACCGCCGAATACCAAGTCGCCATGGGCGTCGCTCGATGACACGCCTTCCGAAAATTCGTTGCCCTGCAAACCGTCACCGGCATAGAAATTCACTATTTTGTGATTGGCGGGTGTCAGACAACTCATGCCGTGGTTTGTGCTGATCCATATCTTTCCTTGGCGGTCGGTTTCTATCGACGCCACGCTGTTTCCGGCTAGTCCGTCGCTCCCGGTGTATTTCTTGATATGCGGTTTGCCCGCGCTGATGCAGTACAGTCCGTCGGTTGCCCCCGCCCATATATTCCCTTTCAGGTCTTCTTGGATGGTAGCCACGGCATCGCCATTGATGATGAGGTTGGTGCCGAAGGTGGTGAGCCAACTGTTGCGTTTCAGATCCAGGCAACACAGTCCGGTGGTGGTTCCCACGTAGAGTCTGTTGCCGTCACGCGACAGCGAAAGTTGTGCGATATAGTTGTTAGCCAGTTCGTTGCCGCCTTTCCCTCGGTTTCTGTATTCCGTCACGGCATTGGTTTTCAGGTTCACTTTTTTCAGTCCGTCGCCCATCGTGCCTATCCACAGATTACCGTTGCGGTCGGTCACCACGTCGAACACGTTGCTGGCTTTGCCCCGTGTGCACGGCAATTGATGATAGGCCCCGCTGTTGCGGTCAATCCATCCACAACCGTTGATGAACGACCCCACCCAGATGCGGCCCTGCGCGTCTTCGGCAATGCCGAGTATCGTCGATGGAATGCCCGCTGGCCCGTTGCCTGGCGCAAAGTGCCGTTTCAGTTTTCTGTTCTGGTCCAGCAGATACAGACCGTTGTTGTCTGTCGCCACGCACAGGGTGCCGTCTTTCAGATATTTGGCGCACATCACGCATGCGTCGCCGATGCTGTTTGTGACACCCGATTTGTAGCCCATGTATTCGAATCCCGACCTTCGTGCCGGTTGTATGAACACACCTTTTTGCAGCAGTCCCATCCACACGTTGCCCGAGTTGTCTTCCATGATGGAATACACCTTGCCGCGGCTCAGGTCTATTTCGTTGCTAAAGAATGTGTTGGCAGTCATCGTGCCGTTTTGCGGGTCATAGAAGAAGAGTCCCGCGCCGTTGCTGCCGAGCAGGATTTTTCCGTTGCTGCTGGCTTTCATGGTGGCGATGGGCAGATTTCCCGATGCCTGCACATGCACGAATACATTGCGTGCGCGGTCCAGTTTGTACAGTCCGTTGTCGATGGTGGCGGCATAGATGTCACCTCGGCTGTCTTGGCAGATGTCAGTGAACGAGGTGGCGTCAGCGCCCTCGGCGGGGTATGTTGTCAGTTTGTTTCCTTTGATGCGGCAGATGCCGTTGTCCTGTGTGGCTATCCAGATGTTGCCTTGGCGGTCTTCTTTCATCTCCCTGATGAAGTCTACCCCGTGTCCCAGTCCTGCTATCTGATTAGCCGTCTGTCCGTGATGTATTTTCAGGATGCCGTGTCCCGACGTGCCCACGAGGATGTCTCCGCGGCGTGTCGTACAGATGCAGTTCACGTAGCATACAATCTTGTGGTTGGAGAGGTCGCGGGTATCGATCGTCTTGAAGACGTCGTTTCTGAACACCTGCAGTGCGTCGCTTTCACCCACATACAGTTCTTCCCCGTTGCCCTGCGCAATGCAGTTCACCATGTTGCCAGCCAGTCCGCTAACCTTGTCCTCTTTGTTGAACGTGTAGAATTGGTAACCGTCGTACACGCTCAGTCCGTTGTGTGTGCAAATCCACACATAGCCGTTGCGGTCTTGATAGATATAGTTGATCAGACTGCTCGAAAGTTGTCGGTCGGTATTGAATAGTTTGCCCGTCTGTGCCGCCGCGTTGGTGACAATCAGGCAACATATAAAGAGTATAAGCGATTTCAGCTTCATGACATTTTCGTTAGTTTAGTTTTGCAAATATATCAAATTAATTATTAATTTCCAAATGTTGCACCATTTTCTTTCGTTTATTAACCCTTTGGGTTATTCTTGACAAACAAATTGTTCCAATATGAACACCAATTTCCAGATGGAGTTAATCGATGAAATTGAAAGAAGTCATAGCCGAATGTTGATTGGGTTTAAAGAAAATATAGAAGTAAAGAATTTATAGCAGAATGTTTGTTTGTTGGAATGTAGAGAAGATATAGGAGTAAAGAATTTATAGCAGAATGTTTGTTGATAGGGTTTAAAGAATATATAATTTGTTGTATTTAAAGTCTTGGCTTACTGTCTTGCCCTCGATGTTCTTACGTTGTTTAAAGAATATATAATTCGTTGTATTTAAAGTCTGAAAGACTGCATCTGAATAGCCGTGGGTTGAGGAGGAACGACGAAACCTACGGAAAATGTAACATCCGCAATCAATGTGTCTGAAAGACACCACCTTGCCTGCTGCCATCTTTTAATAAGGTGTTGTCTTTGCAGACAAATGTTACACTGCATGGCATTCCGGGGGTCCAGACCCCCGGCTATTCAGATGCAGTCTTTCAGACTTTAAATTCGCGATTTAACCTATATGGGTAATGACTTTTCCAAACTTTAATTGTGTAGTCTGTAGGGGCAATGGCTCTGCCTTGCCCCCTTGCAAAAACCATCGGATATGGGCCTGCACGCAATTCGCAATCATGCCATCGTGCCTTTGTTTGTGGGGGCAAGGTAGAGCCATTGCCCCTACGGTTTTGATGAGGCTATTCGTGGAAATTGGTGGAATTTCCCCATTTATAGGCCGTGATGCATTGGGGAAATTTATATATGATACATAAACAAAAGTATTTGAAACAATATTAAAAGGCACTAATCATTTTATTGTTTATCTTTGCAAACGAATAAATTGCAAACCATGCCAAGACATTAGAAATATAAAACTACAACCCGTGTCACGGCAAATAAAATCAATTGAAATTCCGTCAAGGAAGAAATCAATTGCAAACCATGTCAAAAATACCAAACGACCTATGAAATTAAAAATGTTTTTCGCTACAGCCACATTTCTGCTGTTATTTTCATCTGCTGCATTTTCGCAGACAGAGCCGTTTCGTAATCCCAGCTTGAGTGCTGCCGAGCGTGCCCGTGATTTGGTGTCGCGGCTCACCCTCGACGAGAAAGCCTCTCTCATGCTCGACGAGTCGAAGGCTGTGCCCCGTCTCGGCATCAAGAGTTTCAACTGGTGGAGCGAGGCCCTCCATGGCGTAGCCAATAACGGCGGCGTCACCGTCTTCCCCGAGCCTATAGCTATGGCGTCATCGTTCAATGCGCCCTTGTTGCAGCAGATTTATACTGCCGTGAGTGATGAGATGCGCGCCCTGTACAATGAAAACAGAAATGCCGGCCATCAGGACAAGAAGTTTACCAGCCTGTCGGTCTGGACACCCAATGTGAATATTTTCCGCGACCCGCGATGGGGCAGAGGACAGGAAACCTACGGCGAAGACCCGTATCTCACGTCGGTGATGGGCACCGCCGTGGTGCGCGGTTTGCAGGGTCCCGACGATGCCCGATATCGCAAACTCTATGCCTGCGCCAAGCATTACGCCGTGCACAGCGGTCCCGAGTGGAGCCGTCACGTGGCAAATCTGAACGACGTGAGTCCGCGCGACCTCTGGGAAACCTATCTGCCCGCCTTCAAGGCATTGGTGCAGCAGGCAGGTGTGAAAGAGGTGATGTGCGCCTATCAGCGGCTCGACGATGAACCCTGTTGCGGCAACAGCCGACTCCTCCAGCAGATTTTGCGCGACGAGTGGGGATTCCAGGGCATGGTGGTGTCCGACTGCGGTGCCGTGAGCGACCTGTGGCAGAACCACAAGACATCTTCCGATGCCGTTCATGCCTCGTCACGTGCCGTACTGGCAGGCACCGATGTGGAGTGCGGATTCGATTATGCTTACAAGTCAGTGCCCGATGCAGTGCGCCGCGGACTGATCAGTGAAAAAGATGTAGACCTGCACGTGCTGCGCGCCATGAAAGGCCGCTTCGAACTCGGCGAGATGGACGACCCGTCGCTGGTGCCATGGAGCCGACTCACTCGCAAACATGATGTAGACACCCCGCAACACCAACAGTTGGCTTTGGACATGGCACGCCAGACGATGACGCTGCTCCAAAACACGGGAAACATTCTTCCCTTGTCCAAAAAGATCCATAAGGTAGCCGTCATCGGGCCCAATGCCGATGATGAACGACTGATGTGGGGCAACTACAACGGTACGCCCACCAGCACCGTCACCATCCTCGACGGCATCAAACAGAAACTTCCCGCTTCCGCCATCGTCTCCATGCAGGGATGCGACATCGTGGAAGATAAAATCACCCAGAGCTATCTCCAGCAGTGCTCTTATCAGGGCCGCCGCGGCATAGCTGCCACCTATTGGAACAATCGCGAACAGACGGGCGACGCCATTGCGACAGCCCAATACACAGAGCCCATCAGCCTCACCACGGCTGGTCAGCACGAGTTTGCCAAGGGCGTGCTGCTCAAGGGCTTCTCAGCCAAATATCAGACCATTTACGATGCCAAGACCACCGAAGACCTGACGTTGAGAATCGGTTTCACGGGCCACTACGTGCTGCGCATCAATGGCGACACCATTCGCCAGAGCGAGTCGTGGCGCAATGTGACCACCAAGGTGCCTTATCATTTCGAGGCAGGCAAGCGTTACGACATCCAAATCACGTTTGTGCAGCGCAACGATTTCGCCGATGCCGCCTTCGCCTTTGCTTTCGGCAAGGAGAAGGATGTGGACTATACCGCGATGGCTCGTGAACTGAAAGATGTCGATGTAGTGATTTTCTGCGGCGGCATTTCAGCACAGTACGAAGGCGAGGAGATGCCCGTAGAGTTGCCAGGCTTCAACGGCGGCGACCGCACCGACATCGAGTTGCCCGCTTCCCAGCGCCGTTGTTTGCAGGCATTGAAAGATGCCGGCAAGAAAATCATCATGGTCTGCTGTTCGGGTTCGTGCATCGGTCTGCAACCCGAAACGCGCACCTGCGACGCCATCCTTCAGGCATGGTATCCAGGCGACAGAGGCGGACAGGCCGTGGCAGACGTGCTCTTCGGCGACTACAACCCCAGTGGCAAGTTGCCCGTCACATTCTATAAAAGCATTTCGCAGTTGCCCGGTTTCGAAGACTACAGCATGAAGGGCCGCACCTATCGATATATGACCGATGCCCCGCTCTTCCCCTTCGGCTTCGGACTTAGCTACACCACCTTTAATATCGGCGATGCACAGGCCGACAAGACCGCCATCGGCAGAAACGAGACGATGCGCCTCACCGTTCCCGTGACCAATACGGGCAGTCGTGACGGCGTGGAAATCCTCCAGGTCTACCTCCACAAGCAGGGCGATGCCGATGCGCCGCTCCGTTCGCTCCGTGCCTTCCAGCGCGTACAGCTCCGTGCAGGCGCCACTCAACGTGCCGTCGTGGAGTTGCCGCCGTCGGCATTCGAATGTTTCGACACCGCCACCAACACCATGCGCGTCACACCGGGACAGTACACCCTGTATTATGGCACCAGTTCCGCCGACCGCGACCTGAAGAAGATGGATATCACAATTACAGACAAAATACAATGAACAAAAAACTATTATTATCGGCCTTGATGGCGATATCGGCACTGTCGATGTCGGCTCAGGCCAAACTCACTCTGAATGTGGGCGACGCCAAGAAGACCGTCAGTCCCACACTCTACGGACTGATGACCGAGGAAATCAATTACTCTTATGAGGGCGGACTCTATGCGCAGCTGCTGCGCAACCCGTCGTTCTGCGAGACCACACAGCCCCGACAGGCTTTCCATCCGCTGCCCACGCAACCCAAATTCTGGGAACTTTCCGACACGGTGAACGCATCCATGCACATCGTTTTCGGCACTCGCCTCGCACTGGCAGACAGCCCTCGGCAAAGCAAGACGGAAGCCAATTCCCTCAGCGTCGTCACCCGCTCACCGGGCTTGAGCATCATCAACCGCGGCTTCTGGGGCATCCCCGTCCGCCCGAATACCGTTTTCACCGGTTCGCTCTATGCCAAGGGCAATTCGCCCATCACCGTGTCGCTCGAATCCACAGACGGCAAGACGGTGTATGCAAAAACCGTCATAGACAAAGTTTCAGCAGATTGGAACAAGTTCCAATTCACATTCTCAATAGGTAAAAAAGTGGAACAGACCAAGGACGTCTGTTTCCGTATAACGTTTCCAGAGGCGGGAGAATACAGCTTGGCACACGTCAAACTCTTCCCGCCCACTTTCAACAACCGCACCAACGGTCTGCGCCCCGACCTGATGACGATGATGCACGCCATGAACCCCAAGTTCCTGCGCTTCCCCGGCGGCAACTATCTGGAGGGCGGACGCTTCTCCGACCGCTTCAACTGGAAGAATACCGTGGGCGAGCCCGATGCCCGACCCGGACATCCCAGTCCATGGGGCTATTGGTCTACCGACGGCTTAGGTCTGCTCGAGTTCATGCAGTGGGCTGAAGATGTGGGTGCAGAACCACTGCTCGCCGTCTTTGCCGGCTACACCCTCAATGGCGACTATGTCACGGGCGACGCCCTGCAGCCCTTTATCAACGATGCCCTCGACGAGATAGAATATGTCATCGGCGACGCCAGCACCAAGTGGGGCGCACAGCGCATCCGCGACGGTCATCCCGCACCGTTCCCCCTCCACTATGTGGAAATCGGCAATGAAGACTTCTTCGATGTCAGCGGCAGCTATTCCGAGCGCTATCAGCGTTTCTATGATGCCATCAAAGCCAAGTATCCGCAGCTCCAGCTCATCTCCACCATCGACGGCAACGCCCTGCGCGCCAATGCCGCTGATCCCGATAAGATTCGTCTCGACATCACCGACGAGCATTATTACCGCGATGCCAACGAGATGTACCGTCAGGCTTTCCAGTATGACAAGTACGACCGCAAGGGTCCGAAGATCTTCTGTGGCGAATGGGCTACGCGCGAAGGCAAGCCCACCACCAACATGAACGCCGCACTGGGCGATGCCGCCTGGATGACGTGCCTGGAGCGCAACTCCGACCTCGTGGTAGCCTCCTGCTATGCCCCGCTGTTCGTGAATGTCAGCAAGGGCGGCATGCAGTGGGAGAGCGACCTCATCGGCTACGATGCCCTCTCGGCTTACGGTTCGCCGTCATACTATGCGCAGGTGATGTTTTCCGGCAATCTGGGCGACAAGATTGTGCCCGTGGAGAGCAGCAACATCCCTCGTTTCACCCTCACCAACAAGCAGGGCGACGATGTCCCGCAGATTTATTATTCCGCTACGGCAGACAGCCATACGGGCCATATCTATCTCAAGCTGGTGAATGTCACCGCCCAGTCCAACAGTGTGGACATCACCTTGCGTGGTGCCGCCAAAGTGGGCGCCAAGGCGCAGTGCATCCAGCTGAAAGCCGATACCCCTACCGCCACCAACACCATCGACGCGCCACGTAGCGTCGTGCCCGTGAAATCAACGGTCAAAGTGGGCGGCAGTTTCAGCATCGCCCTTCCTGCTTATTCCGTCACGATTTTAAACATTCCAATGATATAGTGATACAGATTTAGGTTATTAAAAATTTTGTTAGTTATCAAGTTGTTTTCACACTTTACAACACACTTGGTAGTATTGCCGCCCACATGTGAATGCAGGCGGCAATTTTTTTTGTGTGATATAACTATTTTTATTGAGAATGATGTCTCGGATTTGTCAAGATTCTTTACCGGATTTAACACTTCAGAAAGTCGCAATCTAGAAAAGAAAATGACAAGAAAGGAACATTGAGGCGACGAAAACGGAACATGATTTCGACGTTGATGAACTTTCTGGATGCAATTAATGGTTAATTACATCGCGCTTTCATGTATTTCGGAGCCTGATTAATGGTTACTTGCAGCCTGAATAGCATCAAATGGCAGGCTAAAAGGATGCTAACAGCAAACATATAATCTTGAAAATATGCCGATATTGATATTAAACCATTGATTATCAAATATTTAATCAAACCCTCAAAATTAGGGCTTCTATTCAACCGAACATTCGTTTGGCTGGAAAGAAGCCCTAATTTTGAGGGTTTTTTCGGCGATTTTAACATTTGCATTCGCCCGAAAATGAAAACAATACGCAAGCATATATTAATAAGGTGGCGGGCATGTCGCTGCTCGGAAGCAATACCGAATTTACGTGGTGTGAAAATAATGTTATCGCATGGCGCACCCTATGAAAATGTTGAAAAGGTGGTAAAAAACGGAAGGGCGGGGAAGGTGATTGGATAAGCCTTCCCCCCGCTTATTTCTTTATTTTATTTAATGTTTTAAGGCTATTTTGTTTGTAAAACCCTTTATGTAACCTGCCGCAAAGTTCGTGTTACTTCATAGAAAGTGAGATAAACAAAATAATGATAATTTTGCAAACGTTTAAACGAGATTATAAATATCTTAAAACATAAAGAATGAAAACCGTAGAAAAAATTACCATGACTTAAATTATTAACAATGGAACAAAGAAGAGTAAGTTTTTTAGGAAGGGTGCTCCCGCTGCTATTGTTTCTGCTGACTTTCAGTCTGTGGATTCATGCACAGGGTGGCATCTCTGTAAAGGGAACGGTGGTGGACTCGAAAGGTGAGGCCGTCATTGGTGCCACTGTGACCGTGAAAGGCAAAAGCGGCATGGGTACGGTGACCGATTTCGACGGACACTTCGCCCTGACGGTGCCCAGTGAGAGTTCCGTGTTGACGGTGACATACGTAGGCATGAAGTCACGTGAAGTGAAAGTGGGCGGCCAGCGCTCGTTCAAAGTAGCCTTGGAAGACGACAACACCCAGTTGGGCGAGGTCGTCGTTGTGGGTTACGGCCAGCAGAAGAAGGCGAGCGTCGTTGGTGCCATCACCCAGACTTCGGGCGAAGTGCTCAAGCGCGCCGCCGGTGTGAACGATATCGGTGCAGCCCTCACGGGTAACCTGCCCGGTGTGACAACAACAGCCAGTAGCGGTATGCCTGGCGCTGAGGAGCCGAAGATTGTGATCCGTAGTGCTTCCTCATGGAACAGCAGCGACCCGCTGGTGCTCGTCGACGGTATTGAACGCCCGATGAGCAGCGTGGACATCAACTCCGTGCAGAGCATCTCCGTGCTCAAGGATGCGTCGGCAACAGCCGTCTATGGTGTGAAGGGTGCCAATGGTGTGATCCTGATCACTACTAAGAGAGGTGAAGAGGGCAAGGCTCGCATCGACATGAATGTGAACATGACGATGAAGGTGCCATCCAAATTGCCTAACAAGTATGATTCCTATGATGCCCTGATGTATCGCAACACGGCGATAGAACATGAGTTGGGCATCTCAAATGGTTCGTGGGCTGACATCACGCCGATGGATGTGATCAGCAAATATCGCAACCAGACCAGCGTGGAACAGAAGGAACGCTATCCGAACGTGGATTGGCAGGACGTGCTCTACAAAAACAGCACCATGTCTTATAATGCCAACATGAACGTATCGGGCGGTACGCATTTCGTGAAATACTTCGTCAGTGCCGACTACGTGAACGAGGGCGACCTCTTCCGCACATGGGACACGGGACGTGGATACAAGGCCGGTTACGGCTACAACCGTATCAACGTACGAAGCAATCTCGACTTCACGCTGACCAAGACCACGACGTTCAAGATGAACATCGCAGGTTCTTCCGCTACCCGCAAGACCCCTTGGGGACAATCCGACGATAGCACATGGGCTGTGGCTCAGCAGTGGGCAGGTGTCTACAACATCGCCCCTGACGTGTTCCTGCCTGTCTATTCAGACGGTACATGGGGATATTATCCAAAGGCAGTGAACGTGACCAACTCGGCAGAGAGCATCGCCCTGTCGGGTGTGATGAAGACCACGACCACCCGCATCAACACCGACTTCACGTTGGAGCAGGATTTGGGTTTCATCACCAAGGGCTTGAAGGCAAATGCCATGATTTCATGGGATAACCTGTTCAAGGAAAACAACCGCGGTATCAACGACTTGTACAACACAGCACAGCACAAATACATAGACCCGCTGACGGGTACCGTGTATTACAAGACCGCCTATGATGCCGACAGCAAATTCGACTATCAGCAGGGCGTGCTCTGGAACACAGAGAGCGGCACGGTAGACAACACCGCCACGCAGCGCCATCTGAACTATCACGTGCAACTCTACTGGGGTCGCACCTTCGGCCAGCACGACATCACAGCCATGGGCTTGTGGAGCCGTCAGGAAGACGCCACAGGTAGTGAGGTGCCTCACTATCGTGAAGACTGGGTATTCCGTACCACTTATAACTTTGCCAACCGCTACTTCGTGGAGTATAACGGCGCTTACAACGGTTCCGAGAAATTCAGCAAGGACAACCGTTTCGCATTCTTCAATTCAGGTGCCATCGGATGGATGGTGACAGAGGAGAAGTTCATGCAGAATCTGAAATGGATTGATATGTTGAAGCTCCGTGCATCTTACGGTGAAATCGGTGATGATAACGTCTCCACCCGTTGGCTGTATATGAGCCAGTGGGCTTACGGCGGCAACACCTATATGGATCTGAACCACAACACGAGCCCGTACACCTGGTACCGCGAGAGCAGCCTGGGCAACAGCGACGTGAAGTGGGAAACAGTGAGAAAGACCAACTTCGGTATCGACTACGCATTCCTGAAAGGTCTGTTTGCCGGTAGTGTGGATTTCTTCCACGACAAACGTACCGACATTCTGCTCGACGGCTCTTCACAGGCAGTGCCTTCTTATCTGGGTGCAACGCCTCCGACAGCCAACTTGGGCGAGGTCACCACTCACGGATATGAGCTGGAACTGCGCATCAACAAGCAAATAGGCAAAGACTGGCACTTGTGGGGCAACTTCAATATGACTCACGCCGTGAACAAGGTGAAGAAGAAAGGCGACCCCGAACTCTATCCTGATTATCAGAAAGAGGCAGGCTATGCCCTCAATCAGTACCATTCTTATATCAACAAAGGTTACATCAACACCTACGACCAGATTTACGGCAGCACCAAGCATGACGTGAACGACAATCAGAAACTGGTGGGCGACTATAACATCATCGACTACAACGGCGATGGCGTGATCGACAAGGACGATGTCGTGCCTTACGGATATTCCAGCACACCGCAGAACACCTACAATGCTACCATCGGTTTCGAATGGAAAGGCCTCAGCTGCTTCGTGCAGTTCTATGGCGTGAACAATGTGACACGTGACGTGGTACTGTCTGACTTCGGCAGCAACCTGGATACCGTATACGACAAGGGTACATGGTGGAACAAGAACAACACCACACCTGACGTGACTCCATCCCGCTGGGACTCGACGCCTTCTTACAACACCGCCACCATGTATTATTATGACGGCAGCTATATCCGCCTGAAGAATGCCGAGATCGGCTATACCTTCGACAACCAGTGGGTGCACCGTCTGGGCGTGCAGAACTTGAAGATATATATCAACGGTAACAACATCTGGTCTTGGTCCAGAATGCCTGATGACCGTGAATCCAACTTCGCCAGCAGCGGTAGTACCGGTGCATATCCTACGATGAAACGTTTCAATTTCGGCATCAAGTTCACTCTTTAATCAATAAGGAAATGAAAAAGATTTATAATATATTGTTAAGCGGCTGCATGATGGCGGGCATCGCAATGGCGTTCACATCCTGCACCGACTATTTGGACAAGTCTGCCGACTCCACGCTCTCCGAGGATGAGGCATACAAGAACTTCACTACTTTCCAAGGATTCGTAGAGGAGATATACAACTGCATCCCCGACAAGGACAACTGCAACTGGAACGTATCTTTCAATCTCGGCGATGACGAGGTGATGGACACACAGTCTAACGGTTTCTTGGGTCCGCAGTTCGACCTGGGCAACTTCTGGGCTTGGCAGACATCAGGCTGCAACTGGTTCTATCAGGGCACAGCGACTCCTACATCCACAAGCCGTTTCGACCATTCCATCTATGGACATGCTTGGTATTGCATCCGCAAAGCCAACATCGGTATCGCCAACATCAACAAGATGACGGAATGCACACAGGAGGAGAAAAACCTCATCCTGGGTCAGCTCTACTTCTTCCGCGCCTGGTGGCACTTCGAGGTGATGCAGTATCTGGGTGGTATTCCTTATATCACATCCGTATTGTCGAGCACCGACTGCCCGCAATTGCCGCGCCTCACTTTCCAACAGTGCGCCGACAGTGCAGCCATCGACTTCCGCCGTGCAGCCGACCTGCTGCCCGTGAACTGGGATAACACCACCGTGGGCAAGAACACGCTGGGCAAGAACGACCTGCGCATCAACAAGATCATGGCTCTGGGTTATCTGGGCAAAGATTATCTGTGGGCAGGCAGTCCGCTGATGAAGAACGGCGCCCTGATGGATGCCGGCACCAAGACATACGATTACGACGAGGCTTATTGCCACAAGGCTGCCGAGGCCTTTGGCGAACTGCTGAACTACGTGGAGGGCGGACAAACCCAATATGCACTGGCAGAATTCAAATATTCGGATGTCTATAATCACACGCGCGACAACAGTGCAACGACCTGTTTCAGCGACATCTTCTATACAGAGGGACAAAACTGGAAATTGCCAGGAACCTGCGAAGCTATCATGCGCAGCTCTGATGCCGGTGTGAACAGCAGTAACTGGGGATTCGACCGTTCCTTCGGTCCTATCGACCTGACCGACGGTGGTGTGGTTCATCAGCCTACAGCCAACTACGTGAACTATGCTTACGGCATGGCAAACGGTCTGCCACTCGACGACCCCGATTCAGGTTTCGACCCCACACACCCGTTCAAGAACCGCGACCCGCGCTTCTATCACGATATCGTGTATGACGGATGCAAATACATCAAGGGTACGCTGACATCAGCTTTCGAGCCTTACCGCTATTGCAACATGTCTACCGACTCCATCTACCGCAGCGACACCAAGGGCACACGCACGGGCTATCTGTATCAGAAACTGGCTCCGCACATCTGCAACAAGTGGGACGGCGGACTGGAATGGTCGGGTGCCACCACCTGCAGCCTTCCTTATATGCGTCTGGCAGATATCTATCTGATGTATGCCGAGGCTTGCGCCGCATTCGGCGGAGGAACTGGCAAGAGCAATGTATTCTCTAAGACTGCCGAAGAAGCCATCAACACGCTGCGCGACAGAGTGGGCGAGGGACACGTGGCAGCCAAATACGTGGCTGACAAGCAGAAATTCATGGACGAGGTGCGCCGCGAGCGTGCCGCCGAACTGGCTTTCGAAGGCTTCCGCTTCTGCGACCTGCAACGCTGGCTGCTGCTCACAAACGCGAAATACGAGGTGAAGACATCTCAGGAATTTACACGCGTGGAACCGCTGTCATATTTCAAGAACGCCAACAACAGCCCTGCTGATGCCGAGGTGAAAGGCTGGAGCGAGAAGACACTCGTGACACGCCATTATTCTACGAGAAACTACTGGTTGCCTTTCTTCAAGAAAGATGTTTCGCTCTACGCAGGTTTCGATCAGAATCCGGGGTGGTAAACAATTGATAATTGATAATGGATAATTGATAATTATGAAACAACATATAAAAATATTCATCGGAGCCGCAATGGTCTGCTTGCCGCTGACTGCTGTCTCTGCCCAAACAGACAAGGACACGCTGAAGACGGACAAGGTGCCCGTGGCTTTCAAGGAGGTTGCCAAAGGCGATATCCTCGGTGGCGTGCAGGTGCTGGACTACAGGGCTCTGACTCAAAAGAACTACAACACTTACAGCCTGGACAACATGCAGGGATATGTAAGCGGTTACAACGGCAACTCGCCTTGGGCCAGCGGCGACTGTCTGGTACTGGTAGACGGTGTGCCACGTAATGCCGACACAGTGCTGCCTACTGAAATAGACAAGGTGACATTCCTGAACTCTGCCGCATCGGTGGCCCTCTATGGCAGCCGTGCAGCCAAGGGCGTGATCCTCATCACCACCAAAGAGGGGCAGGAGGGTGCGCTGCGCATCAACGGCCGTGCCAACTATGGCATCGGCGTGGCTAAGAGCTATCCCAAATATCTGAGTTCCGCAGAATACATGTCGCTCTACAACGAGGCTCGCGCCAACGACGGACTGAGCGCGCTGTATTCGGATGACGACATCTACAACTACAGTTCGGGTTCCAACCCTTACCGCTATCCGGACGTGAACTTCTATTCGAGCGACTATATCCGCAAATATTACATGACCGGAAACGGCAACATCGATATCACGGGCGGTGGAAAGATGGCACGCTTCTTTGCCAACATCAACTACTCACGTACAGGTGACGTGTTCAAGTTTGGCGAGGCAAAGCATAACTATAGCGACCGTCTGGCATTCCGCGGCAATATCAATTTGCAGGTAAACGACTGGATTACGGCATTCGTTCACACCAACGTGAGCTTCTATACCAGCCGCGGGGCCAACTCCTCTTACGGTTCTTACTGGTATGCAGCTTCCACACTGCGTCCAAACCGCGTGTCTCCGCTGATTCCTATCAGTTACATCGAGCAAAACGACCCCACATCGCTGACACTGGTCAACAACAGCCAGAACATCATCGACGGCAAGTATTTCCTCGGTGGTACGCAGATTGACCAAGGCAACATCTTCGCCGACTACTATGCTGCCGGCAAGAACAAATACACCAGCCGTCAGTTCCAGTTCGACACAGGTTTCAACATGGATTTGGACAGATTCGTGAAAGGTTTGTCTTTCCAGACACAGTTTGCTGTGGACTACAACACTTCTTACACCACATCTTATAACAACTCTTACGCAGTGTTCGCACCGACATGGGCTGACTATAACGGACAAGACGTGATTGCAAGTCTCACCAAATACAATGTGGACAAGAGTTCAGGCGTACAGAACATCGGCGGCAGCTACAACAAGCAGACCATCCTCTATTCTGCACAGTTCAACTATAAGACCACCATCGACGACGTGCACAACATCAGTGCCATGGTCATCGGCAACGGTTATCAGCAGACTTATGCGGGAGAATATCACCGTATCAGCAACGTGAACCTGGGCTTCGAGGCAGCTTACAACTACGCCAACCGCTACTATCTGCAGTTTGACGCAGCCGAAGTACATTCTGCCAAACTGGCTTCCGGTCACCGCAACGCCTTCTCGCCATCTCTGACGGTGGGTTGGAAGATGAAGAACGAATCGTGGCTGAAAAACTCAGACATCGTGGACGACCTCACGCTCAGTGCTTCGCTCAGCGAACTGAACACCGACCTCGACATCTCAAGCTATTATCTATATGAAGCCAACTACAACCAGAGCGACGGCGCATGGTGGGGATGGAAAGACGGCGTGGCAGCACATTCCACACAGTCGAAGAGAGGTGTGAACACCGATTTGACATTCATCAAACGCAAAGAGTTCTCTGCTACCTTGCAGACTTCCCTGCTCAATCATCTGTTGGAAATGAACGGTTCGTTCTTCGTCAACGTGATGGACGGTGGACTCATCAGCGGCAGCACCCTGTATCCTGACTATTTCTCGCTGGGTTATCCCGTATCATCGTTCGTGCCTTACGTGAACTACAACAAAGACTTGCGCAGAGGTTTCGACTTTGGTGTGAAAGCCAACAAGAAATTCGGCGACGTGGATCTCTCACTCGGCGTGACCGGCACATATTATACCACACGTGCCACCAAGCGTGATGAAAACTATGCATATTCTTATCTGAACCGTCAGGGCAGACCACTCGATGCCATCTTCGGACTGAAGAGCGCAGGATTCTACAAAGACGAGGCCGACATCGCCAACTCTCCTAAATCAGCGTTTGGCGACGTGAAACCCGGCGACATCAAATATGTTGACCAGAACGGCGACGGCAAGATTGATTCCAACGATGAGGTTTACCTCGGCAAGGGCGGCTGGTATGGCAGTCCATTCACACTGGGCATCAACTTCACAGCCAAATGGAGAGGATTCACCTTGTTCGCACTGGGCACTGGCGGTTATGGCGCCAAGGCACTGAAGAGCAGCACATACTATTGGGTCTATGGAGACCGCAAATATTCGGAAATCGTGCGCAACCGCTGGACACCGGCAACAGCCGAGACAGCCACTTATCCGCGCCTGACCACCGAGACCAGCGACAACAACTTCCGTTCATCCGACTTCTGGCTCTACAGCACCGACCGCTTCGACCTTTCAAAGGTTCAGCTCACGTATGACTTCCCCAAGTCGATGTTCCACAATTCGTTTGTACGTGGCCTGCAAGTCTATGCCAACGGCTGCGACCTACTTACACTCTCAGGCGAGCGCAAAACTCTGGAAATGAACGTAGCTTCTTCTCCCCAGTATCGCACGTATAATGTGGGCGTTTATGTAAACTTCTAAATACCGATAGAGAAATGAAAAAGATAATAACAGTATTGGCTCTGCTTCCGCTCTTGGTGTCGTGTGACGACCTGTTCACACCGGCAGATGAGAACATCCGTAGCATTGATGCTATGTACAACGAACCAAGTTATGCGCAGGGCATTCTCGCTAATGCATATATTCTGCTGCCTTATTCGGCTTCTTCGAATACCGATGTGGCAACCGACGACGCTGTTTCCAACAACAGTGACAACACCTACCTGAAGATGGCTTCGGGCGGCACATGGGCTTCCAACAACGACCCGCTCACACAATGGGCAACAAGCCGTCACGCAATCCAGTACATCAATCTGTTTCTGGAGCGCACCGACAGCGTGAACTGGGCACAGGATGCCGTCATCAAAGAGGGATTCAAGGAACGCTTCCGCGGTGAGGCTTACGCACTCAGAGCATTGTTCATGTACAATCTGCTCCGCGCTCATGCCGGTTGGACCAGTGATGGACAACTGCTTGGCGTGCCAATCCTCACAAAGTCGGAAGATGCCAACAGTGATTTCAATGTGGCTCGTAACACGTTCAAGGATTGTATGGACAGTCTGCTCGCAGACGCCAACAGGGCTGCCGAACTGCTTCCTGCAGAATACGCCGACCTGAACAATGATGCCGACATCCCAGCCCGCTACAAGGCTAAGGGCATCACCAACGTCACCGACTACAACCGTCTCTATGGTGCAACGATGGGCGGCAGAATCACAGGGCGCGTGGCTCAGGCCATCCGTGCTGAGGCTACTCTGCTCGCTGCAAGTCCTGCTTACAGCAAAGGTTCCGGCTACACCTATCAACAGGCTGCCGACTATGCAGCAACAGTGATCGACGCCCTGGGCGGCATCGGCGGTTTGGCTGCTAACGGTTATACATGGTACACCAATACCACGGAGATTGCCAATCTTGCATCGGGTGCCAACCCCAAGGAAATCATCTGGCGTGGCGGTACATCCGAAAACAACGATTTGGAAACCGACAACTTCCCACCGACGCTTTATGGCAAGGGCAGGGTAGACCCGACACAGAACCTCGTGGACGCATTCCCGATGGTCAACGGTTATCCTATCTCCGACAGTCGCAGCGGATATGATGATACAGACCCGTATTACGGACGTGACCCCCGCCTTGCCGCTTACGTGGTGTATGACGGAAGTACACAGGGACCTTCGAGCACGGTCATCACGACAGGCTCTTACGGCACAACCACCGACGACCAGCTGAATCATCAGAGCGGTTATTCCACCCGCACCGGTTACTATCTGCGCAAGTTGCTCCGTTCCGACTGTAACCCGAACTCAGTATATAATGTGAAGCAGAAACATTACACCAGCTACATCCGTGCCACCGAGATATTCCTCGACTATGCCGAGGCAGCCAACGAGGCTTTCGGTCCTACAGGTATGGGCAGCCATGCTTACAGTGCTTATGACGTGGTCAAAGCCATCCGCAAACGTGCCGGCGTGGGTGTCTCCAATGGTGACGCTTATCTGGAATCCATCAAGGGCGACCAAGACAAGATGCGCGAACTCATCCGCAACGAACGTCGCTTGGAACTCTGTTTCGAAAACTTCCGCTTCTGGGACTTGCGCCGTTGGAAGGTGTCTTTGGACAAACTCAACGAGACTGCCCGCGGAATGCAAATCACGGAGAATACCGACGGTTCACTCAAATATACGCCTATCGATGTGGAAGCCCGCAAGTATGAAGACTATATGTACTACGGACCTGTTCCTTACGAGGAGACACAGAAGTGGAGCAATCTGCAACAAAATGCTGGATGGACAAGGTAAATAAAGAATGAAGAATAAAGAATTTAGAATTATGAAAATTAGAAATATCATATCAGTGATGCTCGCCGGAGCAGCAGTCGTGGCTTTGCAGGCTTGCAGAAACGATAGCACCGACTTCGATGATTTCGATTATACCACCACCTATTTCTCATATCAGAACCCGATCCGCACGCTCGTGCTGGGCAATGACGAGAACGTGGATGTGACACTCGATAATGCGCACAAATGTCAGATTTATGCTGTGCTCGGAGGTTCACGCAGTGGCAAAAACGTGTCTATCAACATCGTGGTGGATACCACGCTTTGCAACAATCTCTACTTCAGCGACGGTACGAAAGTAAAGCCGATGCCTTCGAATTATTATTCACTGGCAAGCAACCAGATTAATATCAAGAGCGACATCAAGGGTTGCGTGGACGTACAGCTCACCGATGCCTTCTTCGCCGATAAGAAAGCACTGACCAACACGTATGTGATTCCGGTTGTGATGAAAGATGAAGTTGGTGCAGACTCAATTCTGCGCGGAACGGCTCTCTTCAGCAATCCTATCCGTACGAGATCCACCGACTGGGCAACAGCTCCTAAGGACTACGTGCTATATCTCGTGAAATACATCTGCCCGTGGTCAGGCAAATACCTGCGCCGTGGCGTGGACGTCTATACAACTGGCACGAATGTGACCACCAGTGTGCGCCACAAGCAATATGTGGAGCGCGACGAAGTGTTCTCACTCACCACAAACAGTCTCTCATCGGTACTCTATCCGTTTAGCAGTTCTTGCAATCTGCTTCTCACGTTTGATGCCAACGGCAATTGCACCGTGTCTTCAGCCACCAGCGGCTACACCGCTACAGGCAGTGGCACGTTTGTTGACAAGGGCGCCAAACTGGCATGGGGCAACAAAGACCGCGACGTGGTTTATCTGGATTATAAAGTGCAGTACGGCAATACCACCGTCGCTACCAAGGACACCTTGGTGGCTCGTGACCGCGGTATCACTGGTACGGCAGAAGAATTTACAGCTGTATATAAAGAACAATAACGATGAAGCATCTTGATATATTGATTCCTGTGGCACTGGGGCTGGCATTGCTGACCTCGTGTGCCGACAACGATGCGCTGGGCTATTCTGTTTCTCAGCCCGACAGCACCGCCAATCTGAATTATCTCAAAGAGTATGATGTGCTGAAAAGTTACGTCGATCGCACCACCAATACCAATTTCAAGTTGGGTACTGGTGTGAGCGTAAGCGAATTCGAAGCTCAAGGGATGCCCTATCGTTTGGCTTCCACCAACTTCGACGAGCTGACGCCGCGGTCGGAGATGACTCACGGTACCGTGGTGCAGACCGACGGTAGCCTGGACACATCTACTGTGACCAAGTTCCTGAGCGCAGCCCAGACCGCAGGAATGGCGGTTTTCGGCCATACCCTGTGCTGGAATACAGCTCAGAACGGCATCTATCTGAACAAGCAACTGGAGCCGACCGCTGTGATTACAGGCGCCGGCGACCTCGCTTCCGCTTATTGCTTCAAAGCTACGAATAGCAAACTCGTGAACGGATGGGAGTGCCAGGCTATCTTCAACTTCCCTTCACCGCCCGCAGTGACGCCAGGCAAGACCTACGAACTGGAGTTTATGGTGAAAGGTTCGGTAGAAGGAACCATCTATCCCGCTACATTCTCTGACTGGAAAGGTTCTGATTTCGGCGCTGTCAACGTGACGACATCATGGAACAAGGTCACCACGACCAACGTCATGGCAGACGGTATCTATAATCTGAAATCAATCATTTTAAACTTGGGCCGCTTTGTTGGAACCATCTACGTGGATGATGTGAAAATCTATGAGGTAGATAGCAAAGGCAATCTCGGTAAGAACCTGAACACGGAGAACTGGAACTTCAACGACGCTGCCGTCACGGCATCCAGTTGGGTGACATTCGGCTGGAGTTCAAGCACCTTCACCGAATACGGTGTATCGAAAGCTGGCGAAGGTTACGAAGCCGGTATCCAGTATATCGAAAAGACCGATGCCCAGAAGACAGCCATTGTGGATGCCGAATTGGAGCGTTGGATCAAGGGCATGATGACGGCTTGCAAGAGCTATGTTCATGCTTGGAACGTGGTGAACGAACCGATGGACGACAACAATCCTACACAACTGAAGACTGGCAAGAACATCGAAAAACAGGCTGATGACGAATTCTATTGGCAGGATTATCTCGGCAAGGACTATGCCGTGAAAGCATTCACCTATGCCCGCAAATATGCTAATTCAGGTGATAAACTGTTCATCAACGAGAATGGCCTCGAAGCTACCGACGGCAAGAAACTCGACGGACTGCTCGACTATATCAAGTATGTGGATAGTCAGGGTGTCACCATCGATGGTATCGGTACGGAAATGCACTTGGAAATGAACACGGCAGATATCACCGCCATCGGCAATATGTTTAAGAAACTCGCAGCCACTGGCAAACTCGTCCGCATCACTCAACTTGATTTGGGTGTCGGCAGCGGTGTTCTGACAGGTGATGTAACGGATGCACAATACAAGGCTCAAGCCGACATGTACAAAGCTGTCATCAAGGCTTACTTCGATAATGTGCCTGCCGCTCAGCGCTATGGTATCACTCAGTGGTATCCTCTAGATCAGGTTACTGGCAGTTCTTGGCGCTCTGGAGAACCTATCGGCCTCTGGACCCAAAGCTACGACCGCAAGCGTGCCTACGGCAGCGTCGCTGACGGACTCGCTGGAAAATAACAATTTAATTGATAATTGAGAATTGATAATTGAGAATTATGATATGCTTTTTTGATTAAGTGATAATCATGATGATGTGCTTTTTTGATTAAGTGATGAACATGATGATGCGCTTTTTTGATTAAGTGATGAACATGAATATGTGCTTTATTGCAATCAAATGATTGCGCCACAAGAGTAATCATAATTCTCAATTATCAATTATCAATTTTCAATTAAAACAAGTTCTCAATTATTAAAAGGTTTTCAATATGAAAAAGAAACTTAGATACGCATTGTTCTTGATGCTTCTGCTCTCCTCCCTCAGCGCTTCTGCCTGGGAGGGAATGGCGATGCCTCGTCTGCATGTAGACGGCAAGTATTTCAAGGACGCGCAGGGCAACATCGTGAATCTGCACGGCTTCGCTCAGACCTACAGTCCTTGGTTCAACGAAAAGGGAACCAAATGGACCAACTACGATGAGAGTGGTTGTCTGTCCTATAATGAAGGTCTGATAGACAAGATTCTTGCAGCTGGATGGAAGGTGAACTTCATGCGTCTGCACATGGATCCCTATTGGAGCAACGATCCAACCAAGACAGCAACCGGTGAGAGCGACATCTCGGCATTCAGTTATGCCCGCTTCACCAAATACTTTAAGCGCGTGTTCCTGCCCATGGCGAAATATGCTATCAGCAAAGGACTCTACGTCATCATGCGCCCACCTGGCGTGTGCCCGGATTCTATCAAGATAGGCGACGCTTATCAGAAATACCTCATTCAGGTTTGGGATTATGTTTCGTCGTACCCCGACATCAAAAACAATCCCAACATCATGTTCGAACTCGCCAATGAGCCTGTAGGCATCTACAAGTCTGACAAGTCTGTCGGCAGTTACGAAGATTTGCACGACTATTTCCAGACTGTTGTGGATTCCATCCGCAAGAACTGCGACAACATCGTTCTCGTGCCGGGTACAGGTTATCAGGCCGACTATCGCGCCTACGGACAATATCCCATCAGCGGCGACAACGTGGGTTATGCCGTTCACTGCTATCCAGGATGGATGAACAGCGGTTCGGAGAGTACACCTACCGTCACCTACACCCAGTTTAAGGCTGGATGGGATGAACAGATTAAACCCGTATCGGACAATGCACCGATCGTGGTAACCGAGATGGACTGGGCTCCCGCCACGTATAATTCTTCGTGGGGCAAAGGTACCACGGGAACAGAGGGCGGCACTGGCTTCGGTGCCAACTTCAAGAAGATAGCCGATGATTCGGGCAACGTCAGTTGGCTGATATTCACAGAGGCATATCTCATGGCGCAATATGACGATACAGCCAGCGATGGCAGCACCTTCCTCACCGACCCGCAGGCATGTCCGCGCCCGGCTTATCGCTGGTATCAGACCTATGCCACTACCCAATATCCGCATCAGGAATATACCTATCAGTCAACGTCCGACCAGGGCGACGGCACCTATAAGAACCCTGTGATCCAGGGCGATTTCCCCGACCCGGATGTCATCAAAGTGGGCGACACCTATTATATAGTATCCACCACGATGCACAACTTCCCTGGTTGCACCTTGCTCAAATCCAAGGATTTGGTCAACTGGGAGTTCTGCTGCAA